>Ga0208232_1000004_pt1 | contig 88015 bp, 82 predicted proteins | sample LakMenEpi24Aug12_FD_150729 | JGI IMG/M metagenome (GOLD analysis project Ga0208232, IMG submission 150729) | Freshwater microbial communities from Lake Mendota, WI - 24AUG2012 deep hole epilimnion (SPAdes) | ecosystem: Environmental > Aquatic > Freshwater > Lake > Epilimnion/Euphotic zone ... | reverse complement strand
TATAAAGATTATCATATTTCTGTTTAAAATTATCATCGTTCTCCATTACTGAATTAAAATGTTTACTTGAATTTATTTTTTCCATTTTAAAATCTCTATTTAGTTTTTTTGACACCCAATTTTCTAATTCCATTAAATTATCAATATCAAACCAAATAATATTTGGATTGTCATTTGTGAGTTCAACTACTGGTGTAAATAATATATCTAACATATTTTTAGTATAGGGTTCTTTTTTTGAAATTTTTAACTTAGTTAAAAAATTATCAATAACTTTAGACCTATTTTCCAAATTATAAATGTCATTTGATGTGATATTATCAAACATATCATTAGTTGTTAACTTTGAAAATTTATCAGCAATATCAAATTTATTTTTTCTGTATAATTCATCTATAATGTGTTTCCATAAAGATAAAAATCTATCATAATTGTTTCTTCTTATTGAAATAATTTGATTGTTTACACCAAATTTTTCTTGTAATATATATAATGATTCATGTGCGTGTGCTAAACTATCCGCCAATTCTTCATTATTCATTTTTTCCCATTCATTTATTTTAATCAACTGATTATCAAGGTTTGAATTGAAATGTTCTATTGGTATCTTGTTTTTTAGACACGTAATCATAAATGATGTTGAAGCACATCTTGGTAAACTTATAAAAATAAATTTTTTATCTATTAACATTATATTAAATGATTTCCCTTTTCAAATCTCTTTTCAAAATTTTCCCAAATGAATGATTTTAATTCGTCATTTACAATTATCTTATTTGGTCGTTTGGATGTTTTATTTGTGTGATTTATAATTAATCTTTCTCCAAATCTATCTTCTATAAAATCTATAAATTTATCAATTTCACTAATGTCAAATTCGTAGGTACATTTTTTATTAGATTTGTAAAATCTTTGAGAGAGTAGAGTGTCAACCGCACCTCGAATTGGTAATTTACATTCAAAATTTTCTTTTACCAGTTTAAACCAGCATTTCCTAAATCCATCATAATCATTACTCACCAAATGTAAATTATTTAAAAAATCGGTATCAAATGTTTTATAGATATATTCATTATCAACATCCTCCCAATTACGAATTGCATTATATTCGCTTTCAAATTCTATATTATCCCAAATAAAATTTAAGGCACTTAACCATCTAAATAACCAATTACGAGTTATACAAACAGTTTCTTTATTACCCCATTGTTCTAAACATCGATTTAAAGGCGCATGATGGTGAGATGTTTTATCATTCTCATCAATTAATTCTAAATTTAATTTTGAGTTTCGTAATGAACTTTCAATGGAGTAACTAGCGCACTTTGGAATTGAAACCCAAATAAGTTCATTATTAATTAAATGAGACATTTTTATATAATTGTTTTAGTTGATTTAAACCCTTTTAAATATTCATCTTCAACTTGTTTCCACTTTCCTAACGGACACGATCCCTTTTTATCTAAATATGTTTTGGGTGTGTATACTTTACCTTTTAATGGACAACCACATTCTCCACATTTTAATGACCATTCTTTATTTTTATTTTTAAAAAATTCTTGTTTAGATGGACATTCTAAACAAATATCAAACCTACTATCTGCTAAGTTTTTTAATTCATTAGAGTGTATAAGTGTATTGTACCACGCGATTGAAATTTCTTTGAAATCTATCATATTATAAGAGTGTTTTTTTGTAACTACTTTTTTCTTTTATTGCAACCCAATTAACTAATGTATATCTATTACCATTTTTAACACCAGTTACTCTGTGTTCAATATCTGATAAAAAAACGATAGTGTTACCTATTCCCTTTTCTACTTTCATTATTGAACCATCGGATAATTTTAATTCTAAATCACCTTCTTCATATTCATCATTTAGTTGTATAACTAAAGAACAATATCTTTCGTGTTGTGTAACTTCTTTTCCTGTAATATCTTTATGCCAAACAAAAAAATCACCATCTTTATATTCTGTGAATTGAAATTGACTATTTTTGTAATCTAAATCGAATCCTTTTATGGTGATATTTTCATCTAATAATTTAGATATTTTTTCTAATATAAATGGAAATTTTTGATAATATGGATAAAACACCACATTTGATTTTCTGGTATCATAAGTTGGGGAATCATAACCAATAGTTTTTGCTGGATTTAGTATTAAATTTTCTAATGTGAAATTTAGAACTAAATTACATTCTTCTTTTGTTAATAAATTTGATATAGATTTATATGTAAACGACATAACTTTTTATATTAATGATTTTGTTTTTTTTGTTATATAGTTAACCGGCATCCAATGTAGAAAAAATTGTAATACTCTTTGGGTTTCGTCGCATTCTAAAGGATTTCTCCAATGAACGTTTTTATCGGCATCAAATAATAATATTCCGTCGCCTATATTTGTGTGATGTGAGTATTCTTCACCACCTATTTTAGCAAATAACGGCCATTCTTTGTTTATTGTTGACTCTAAACATATGGACATTGTTACACTTATATCTGTTCTATCTATATGTTTTGTTAAAAATGCACTATTGAAATACTCTCTGACATATGTGTTTACATTATCTAAATGTTCGATTTCATTATTGAATTCTAATACTTTTGGTTTTAGAATATCTAAATATTTATCAAAATTATATGAAGGTCTAAACCCAAAGGAAGCATTGGTATCTACTACTTTATCACCAGAAGCGTGATTTATCTTTTCAATATCAAATTGTTTAGATAAAAATACACATTCCTTCTTTGAAAGAATATTTGGAATGAAGTAAATCATAACCTATTATTTTTAGAATTAACTATTTGCTGTTACAATTAAATTACCAATGGTAGTTAAAGTTGTGTTCAGTACGTTGATTTCTGTGTTTGTTATTATAGTTGCCATATTATTTTAATTTTTATTATTTTATTAACTCCAACATATTCCTTGATAACCATTACATGTTGGACCCCATTGAGGACCACTACAATATGGTTCGTTTTTTGGACAAGTCGGACAAGTGCCCCCCCAACAACATCCCACTGGACAACCAGGTCCATTATGTTCAATCGAAACAAACGATTCATTATTTGTTGATGTGGTCTTAGTTAAAAATAAGTGTGTTCTTTCTACTGAAATAAACCAACCGGTAAATACTTTTTTAATTTGTGTAACAGATACTACTGTTTTTCTAACAAAATCCATTAACCCATCCGTTGTGTTTAACAATAAAACCGCATCTCCAGATACCACATCAAATAAATTTTCAAATTGAACTTCATTATTTCTTTCAATCAAATACGAAGAAACTCCAGTATCCTCCCAAGTACTATTATCGTCAAAAGTTAATTGATAAAAATATGATAATTTATTAACTCTTTTTAATGCATTAATTTTGTTTGTTGAATATGTTGTACCACTTAGTAATGTTTCATACGTTATTCCAAAATTTGCGGTATAGGATGCATTATCTGTACCATTTGGATTTGGTATATCAATTGTTTTAATTAAATCATCAACATTTAAATCTAATGCGGTTTTAAATGTGCCGTCAGCCATTTCTACTAAATCAGTATCTAACAGTTTTGGTAACCAGTTACTATTTACAGAAGTTGTATAACTATCTCTATATTCTGAATTTATCTCATAAGTTTCTGAGTTATATTCTACATCAGTAAAAAATATATTTTCATTTAATTTAGTATATTGTCCTATATGAATTGATTGTAACGTCGGTGGGTATAATATGTTTAAACTTCTAACTACCTTTATGTGACCTTCGTAACTATTAGTGGTGTTACAGTAGTTTTCCATTAAAAAATATTCAGATGTAACATTTTCTAAAACCACATCTAATTCTTCTTGTGTTGTTACTTTATAAAATTTAGGATAAACCTCTTTATCATAGCCAGGATACCTTGATTTTAGAATAAAATTAGGGTGTACACCATTATCTGTTATTGTTGTTATAGTATTAATTAAAGTGTTGTTTTCATCTATGTAAGCAAATTGTGAACCGAACGATTGGGATTGGATAAGTTTCATAAATTCAACCTTATCTCTACAATAGGTATCATCTACCAACGCAGTTGTATCATATGCACTTCTGATAATTAATGTTTCATCATTATCCTCTATAACTGGGATAGTAATCGACAAACCACCGATTGCGTGGTATTCATATGTAACGGAACTTCCTGTGTAGTGTGTTTCTAATGTTTTATGAAAATATTGAATATCCCCAACGTAATGTATATTTTGGAAATTATTATCAGTAACAAATTGGTATAAATTTGTTAAATCCAAACAATCCACATCATCTTCAACTTTGGATGCGTTATCCCAACCAACTGCGGTGTTTATTTCGATGGGTTTTAAATTACCATCCTGATCGTACATAAAGTCCGAACCTATTAATACTGTTCTCATATTTTCCTTATTTTATATATAAATACTTATTTTTTATCTTTTACCCCAAACTTTATCCATCTATACCAAATCCTTTCATGTAGGTAATATTGAATAGGTTTGTATACCAATTCAGCCACGCCAAAAGTCACACCAATCTTAATTGAACCGCTTACCCACCACATTATAACAAATCCAATAAGGGTACTTACAATTCTATATGAAATGGTTTTGGCTATGTGTCTTTTTCTTTCTACTATCATTATCCCTTTGTTTGATCATATTTAATTTCACCATCAGGTGTCATGTGACCAGTCCTAATGGCCGTTCCACTAATCGTCGATATCTCAGCTGGTGGTTCATGGTATATTACATCATAACCAACCCCTCTACCATAATTGATGCTATCAATATCTGGAATAATAGATATTTGAATCTTCTGTGAATTTTCTCTAAAGAATGGTTCTTCACTTAGATCCATCATAACTTGCTGTGCTGTCTTGGGGTTATTTTCATCTGTGGGTACGTTCCGAATTGCAACCCACACATCTTTTCCTTTATCTAATTGTTGGTTAATAAGCCATTCGTGGCCCTTATGCCAATTTTGCCAACGTCCCACATACATTGCGTATTTTTTACTCATAATGATAATTTTTTTAACAGTTCATAATATGAATCTGTTTCGTTTTTTATTGTTGTGTCTATATCTATAAAATTTTCTAATGGTGGTTCATATTCCTCAACGTGGAATTGATTCCTACCCCTATCCTCTGTGGTGTGTACATAAATCTCAACAACCGATGTGCTGAATTTAAACGCCTCTCTTTGGTCTCTATATGGTGAAACTAGGGATACAATAACATTGTGCCCCTTACTATGCATGAATTGTGCGATGTATTGTGCTCTTTGAATATTTAATCTTCTTCCTGTAATGGAATAGTCTTTATTCTTAAAGATGTCTCTTAGGTCATCCCCATCTATGTGGGTAACCTCATCTTTGGGGAAATGTTCCACCAAGTATTTTGCCAAGGTTGTTTTTCCTGCTCCGGGTTGTCCTGTTAGCCAATATATCATATTACTAATATAGTTAAAATTATTTGAAAAATCAAATTAATGATTGTAAATAAATGGGTCTCTTTTACGTAATTCTTCTAATTTCTTCTTAAAACGTTTTTTACGTTTATAATCCTCAATTTTTGATTTAATCCATTTAAGTATATTCATAGTTTTATTTATATATTAAATAATTACCAATAACTAATAAATCAATATCGGTATTAAAAAAGGTATACATTGCGTCTTTTGGTGTTAAGACCATAGTTTTATCTTTAATATTAAAAGACGTATTCAATAATATTGGATAACCAGAACACTTCTCAAACTCCATTAATAAGTCATAAACTAACATATGTTTGTATACTGTTTGTATTCTTGCACTTCCGTCTACATGTGTAATTGAAGGTAGTTTATCTTTAAATTCTGGTTTTACCTGAACAATTTGATTCATATAAGGTACATCATCAGTAACATCAAAAAAAACATGTTGTTTATCTTTTATAACCATTGGTGCAAATGGTCTAAACTCTTCTCTTTTTTTTACCAATCTATTAATTCTGTCTTTCATTTCTATTTTAGTTGGGTCAGCTAATATTGACCTATTACCCAATGCCCTTGCCCCAAATTCCATAGAACCTTGAAACCAACCAACTACTTTACCTTCGTTTAATTTTTTTGCAATATTTCTTACTAATGTTTCCTTAGACATAAATTTATAATACCGATTCCCTTTAATAGCTTCAAGTATTTGGTTCTCGTGAAAGTATGGGCCAATAAATGGGTTCTTATTAATTCTTTCTTTAAATTTATTGTTATTTATTAAATAATTAATACAAGCTCCTATTGCTGAACCAGCGTCAGATGGGGCGGGTGGTATCCACAGATTATTGAAATGGCTATTTCTCACTATCTTACCGTTAGCGGTCCCATTATACGCACAACCCCCTCCTAATGATAAATTTCGATTATCATTTATCATATAAATCGATTTTAAGACCTCGAAAAGTATTTCCTCATATCTTTTCTGTACTGAGGCTGCTAAGTCTTTATAATGAGGTTCTATCCCCCTTTCAGGATCCCTTGGTTCTATCTCCAGTAATTCAATTAACTTCTCATTAAACATTAACTTGTCAGATGTATTCCATGTGAATATGTCCATGTTACAAGTTAGTTTACTATTCTTATAGTTAATTAATTTTCTAACTTTATCAATGTAAACATCTGGATTACCATAAGGTGCCAATCCCATTACCTTATATTCTCCTTCATTTGGCCTAAACCCTAAGAATGATGTCATTGCAGAATAAAATAAACCAATAGAGTGGGGGTATTCCGCCATTGATATTTTACTTATACCTTTTTTATCTGCCAACGCCATGGACATTGTTTCATATTCACCAACACCATCTATGGATAAACAAATACCATTATCGAAATTTGAACTATAAAAAGAATAGTAGAGGTGAGAATCGTGATGGTTAGAATAAAATACCTTGTTACCATATTTTGGTAACAATTTATTTAAATTCCATATATTTTTTTTAATTTTAAAATATGATTTAATTGAGTATATTGGATTAGTAAATAATTGACCTTTTATATTATTGATAACCCTCTTTAACTTTAATTTAGGGTTCTCGTAATAACAAATAGCCTCAACCTTATCTTTGGTTAGTTTGTATTTTTTGTACACATAGTTTAATGAGTTAATTGGGAAAGAACTATCGTGTTTTATTCCTGTAAATTTTTCTTCTTCACAAGCGTAAACTAATTGTCCGTTTTTAAATAAACAAACGGATGAATCATGATAATATGCTGATATTCCTATTATATACATTGTTTTCTATTGTATTTATAATAAATAGTATCCTTATTTTTAGTTTCTTTCTACGGGTTTAAAATAACAATATCCTTACTGACACCTATATTAATTTACTTTTTTTTGGTTCTTTATTGATGATTTCATAAACTTTTTTTGCCCAATATTCGTGAGCGTCTTCACCAAAATGTCCCCTTTTAGAATGTACGGACCATTTAAAATTGGTTTTATTAGTTAAATGTCCAAAAAAGGCTTGGTCGGTATTGTTAAACCCAATATGTTTTATTTTTTTAGTATCATCATATAACCAAAGATTATTAATGTATGATGAACTTAAAATGTGATTTTTATCTACATCTTCTAAACTCAAAAAGGAATGTAACCCATTTAAAAATGTATATTTAATTTTAAAAGTATCTAAAAAAATAGATAAATTATTTACATATATTAAATTTTTTAAATTAGAATATAATATGTCATGAAAATAAACTATTGTATCTTTAAATTTTTGCAATTCCATTTTCATACCTGTTGAAGCGTATTTTAGATCATACGCTGGATTTATATTACTGACCTGATTAACGTCTGAAAAATATAATTCTTTTCTGTCAAATCCTGACCACATAACAATCACATGTAAATCTTCTATTTTACGTGATTTATTAATTAATACATTTTCAATTATCCAATCTTGGGTTGTTCTAAAAATGTATTCATTACTTGCACCTCCTACGGCAATATTAACATATTCATCTCCAGTCATGTTGGATAAAAATTTACCCCACGATTTTTCATAACAAGATGGTTGATTTGTATATTCTATTTCAGAACCTGCGGTATGACTACACCCATTAAATAACATTATCCCCATTATATTAAATTTCTTAAAATTGGTCCAGTGGCAATTGAGATTTTTTTAGATTTACTACGAAACTGTTCATGAATTGTTTCTTTCACCAATGAATCTTTAGTTAACCATTTATATATGTTACCATTATTATTAAAGGTATCTTTAAATGACATGTCACCATGACTATTTTGTCTTTCCCATTTATATGTTTCTTCTATTTTTGGTGTCATTCCATAGTGTTTCATTTCGTGGCTAATGTTATATTGGTAATTACCCATATCATCAATTTCAAATGAAATATTTGCAATATAATTAACAGATATACTACCCCATGATGTAATGTCTTTTTCTGGATCAAATGTTATATTAATTTTAAACCCTTTGAATATCCTAAATAAACCATAGAATATTGGTAAAAATTCATTTGCAATGTTTGTACTTAAAAATGAGGTTGACATATCTTCAGTTATTAACTTGAAGTTAATGTTATCGTCTTGCGGTATATATTCATCAATATTGATGTTTGATGTCTCAAATGTAAAACATTCAGTAATATCTCCATGTCTTTGTGCATTTTCTACAACACTACCTGCGAAGTCCTTTAATATCTCTAACCAAATATGAAAACACTTAATTCTTACGAAACGATTTAATTGTGTATTTTTGTATCCATGTGTGTACCAATTACCAAATACTTGATTGTCCCATATTCTTTCTTGCCAAGCTATTCCGTAAATGTCAAATCTTTCTTGTAAATCACTAAGTGCACTTGGTCCGCAACCCATACCCGGACTTAATTGATGGATATACTTTCTCACATTATAAATTAAAATATTACTATGATAATAATCGATATGTTCTTCTGTTGGGAATCCGATTAACCAATTAACGTGAGTCCAAATTTTTTGAGTCAAGTATGTGTCTTTTAGATTGCTTTCAATTTCCCAAATCTCAATTCTTTTTCTCATATCATTAAGAACCTTTTGACTACCTGACTCAACCCCGTAACTTAATGCGGTACATCCCGAATCTGCAATCTTATTGATAAATTCTTTGGTCATTCTACCATCACATCTACTGTAACTATTCCAACCAATATCTAGTTTATTTTCAATAATTAAATCCACCAGTTTTTGAAAATTAGCAAGGTTACCATTTACCAAACTATCCACAAACCAAAATCTTCTAACACCATATGTTTCAATTTGATACTTCATTTCCTCAACTACCCTTTTTGGTGTCATAGATCTAAATCTCCAAAAATAAGTTTCAGCACAAAAACTACATTGAGCAACACATCCTCTTGATGTTTCAATACTAACACCATCTTTATGTAAATAAGATTCTAAATCGTAATCCGTAAAATCGGCATACGCTTTATCATCTAAATTTAATCTACTATTTGAATCACCAATAAAAACACCTTCACTTGGTAATCTCTTTAAATGTGTTTCATCATTTAAAAAGTTTACAAAACTTTCTTCCGCTTCACCTTTAAAAAAGTAATTAACATACTTTGAAAATTGTGATGACAGTAACCACGCTTCGGTTGACACTGCTGGTCCGCCAACAACAATTGCAACATTGGGTAATTTCTCTTTTAATTTTTTTACCATTAATAGAGTTGCCTGACTGTTAGTGGTATACATACTGAACCCAATAACGGTTGGTTTATCTAATACAATTTTATCCACCGCAGCATTTAAAAACGGTTCTATTTCTTTTAAAAGATACTTATTAAAAAACCAAGAATCTTCCCAATAGAAAAACTTCTCCGATCTCCAATAATCTTCTCCTGTCCTTTCAATTAAATTATGATATAATTGAACATTTAAATCATATACTTTACAGGCAAATCCTTCCTTTCGTAATGTACCAACAATCTTAGATAAACCATATGGTGGGAAAATAACACCCCAACTTGGACATATCGCCATTACAACTCTCTCACGTCCCTCATTAAAATCTTTTAATGCTGTTGGTTCGTTAAAATTTTGATATTTTAATTGTCCATTAACACCTATATGTGCTGACGCATGATTCATCGGCATTTTAGTTGTTGATTGTACATCCCTTTCTAAAATATGTTTTAAAATTAATTGGTCTCTATCCGCACCAATCGATTCAATTTGTTCTTTTAATTTAATTGACTCTTCATTAAAATATAATTTATCAATGAATGAACACGTTGGGTCAAATCCAACTAATACCGTGTTGTTAGGTAAGTTGTACATAAATTCATTATACTTTTCTTCAATTTTACTTAACCCTATAAATGAGTTGGTAAAATCGGTACAATAAATGTTTGATATACTGATATAATTTTTTTGTCCATCGACTTTATCTAATAATGATTTAGGGTTTTGTATTAAATCAATATGTAATAATTCAACATCTAACGTTCTAAATTTGTCTAAAAATTCATAAAATAGGTTTTCTCCCCCGAAGTAATCAAAAGTTCGATTTAAACTTAATAAAAAGTTATTTGTGAATTTTCCATCAATACCAAATACCTTTTGTCCCATTCCTAAAAAATGAAAAAAATTATTATCACTAAATTGGTTAATTAACAGTTTAATGTCTCGTATGTTACTTTTATAAATTAAATCAATCCACGCTAAACTCTTTTCATTAAAATCATATATGATTAATTTACCACCTTCTTTTAAATGATTACTCTTTAATGAATCTAAAAATTTAAACCCACCCGCAGGAACCGCAATTGTGTCAAACTTATTATTTTTATACCCATAGGTTAAATTCATATCTTCTGAATTTAATAACCATATTTGATTTTTAATTGAATTTGGTATTTGTAATAGCTTAACTTGGTTTATGTTGAGGGTGGTATCAACTGTTTGTGTTTTTAAACATTCTAAGAATCTATCGCTGTTAGATTCGGGATAATAGTACGTTCTTTTATTTCTTATTGTTTCATTCCAATTGATGATATCAAATCCGTTCTTTAGTGATTCATTAATAAATTTCCACCCTTGCTTTTGGTGGTATTGTTTTTCGATTTGTCCCGTATTTTTAATCCATAGTGGTGTGTAGTCATCGTGAAAATTTTCAACACTTCTTTCTATTACAACTAAATCATCCTCCTCATATTCCCATCCACCATATTCGGGTTTACCTGCTTTTACCCAATTTTTAGTGTTAACTAACACAAATTGATGATGCAATTCATACCAAAGTTCTTTCCATTCTAATATATGACCCGCAGCCATATAATTTGGATTTTTAAGAATTTCATTTTTAATGTCAAATATTATTGAGCTATCAAAAATACGAACTCCCGCCGCCATGAATAATATGTGGTCATATTTTTCATAATTCTCTTCTAATGCTTTATATATTGATTCACTTTCAAAAACGTCAATTGTTTTATTAGAAATTTCATTGATTCTATAGGAATAGAATTTAGTAAATTCAACCATTCTTTTAGATAACTCTTCGTTATGAAGTGTATCTGAAGGAAATATACAAATTGAAAGATTAATGTCGTTTATAAAACTATCGTGAATTATGTCCATATAATGTATTAGTGTAAGTTATTGAATCGTTTAATAATTTAGGATTAATCCATCCATGAACAATTACATGGTATCTATCTTCGTTAGAATTATTCCAAACCGCGTGTTCATTTCCTAAATCAAGGAATACACCTCTACCTTTTTTAAATGGGACTAATCCATGGTCTTTAAATACGAACTGACAACCCTCAGGGTTGTTTATTGCTATATTAAGTGGTCCAAAAATTCTTCCTTTACCATCGGTGTGAGGCATAACAAACCCGCCAGACTCTAACTTCATAATTCTAACTCTATCATATTGTTCATATCCTAATGATTTTATAAAGTTAGTTAATTTTGGGAGATATTCGCAAACATCGGTCCAATGATAATTCGCCTCTTCTTGCGTGTTGAATCCGTATCTGTCGAAGTGTTCTGTCTTAGTCGAATCGATTCCGTGTAACGTCACTGCGTTCCATCCTTCGTGATTATATGATTTAAGTTTATCTTTATCCCTATGTTTGACAAAATATGTTTTTTCTAATAATTTAATTTCTTCTAACATCCCATCAAAATCATTATCAAAATCAATCACAGAGTACGGCCAATTACAATTTGTATCAAATATATTTTCAGGTATACCATTAGATGTCCAACTATTAGTTAACGCGTCATCAAAAAAATTTTTTATCATATTAATTTCTTTTTTACCAACTCTGGGCTTCTTTTACTTATCATAACATCTGTTGCACAATGACAAATATGCCATGGACAGGTAATAGGACCAGTTGGCCATTTTATTTCCTCTAATTTATTAATATTACCAAGATTAAAACCAACACAATTACCTCGTTTTATTTCACCATCGGCAAAAATAAATAAAGATTCTAATCCAATGTCACATTGATACCCAAAGAAATTACTTAATCCTTCATTAATGTAGTCAACAGCATCTGCTTTTGTATCAACGGTACCGTCAGATAAAATAAAATGTGCACCAATTAATGCTGTTTTATTAACTGTTGGTATTAATGTTTTTGTGTTAACTCTATTGTCACCTTTAAACCATTCTAATTGTTCTTCAGTATAAACCAACGTATCTCTATCGAGTTGGTCCCAATCAAGTATTTTTACTGCCTCCATATTAAAATATTGCATCACATCACTTTCCTTAGTTGTATTAAACATATTAACGGCAACCTCCCAATGTTTTGGATCCATCATAATCCTTAAAGAACAATAACAATTATCTACAGATGCTTTAATTTTTTCAAGAACTTTATTCTTATCACCATATTGTGGATGATAAGAAAATACTATATAATTAACATATTTTGATAGTTCTGAATAATATTCAACATTCCTTGTCCCATTTGATGTTAAACCAACTGTACTTCCCTTTTCATGTATCATTTTACACAAATCAAGTAAAAATGGTGACATTGTTGGTTCACCTCCAGCGATTGATACGTGTATTTTTGGATATCTTACAAATAATTCATCGAAGAACTTTTTAACCTCCTCCCAAGTGTAACCATGATTATGTCCACTATGTAAAGCATCGACACAATAAGCGCATTTATTAGAACATATTGTATTAATTACCCACGTTACCTGTAAAACGTCAGGATGGTTATTAATTACTTCATTTATTTTTACTCTCATTAATCAAAAATTTTAATACTTTCAATGCCGTTAACTTGTGAGAACACTTCTCTGTTCCATCTAGTCTTACAACTTTCATCTCCTATTGCCCACGCTACGGATGGTCCCGATGGTGTAAACCATTTAGAAACATCCGACTCAATTGACAACATAGAATCGTCAATAATTATTCTTCCCAATTTATATCTACCTAAAGATAATTTGTGCATGTTATCAATCGGTACTTTTGATTGAACCTCTGGTGATAGAGATAAATACCAACCATAAAAACTCTCACGAATAGTATTGGTCATATCAGGACCAAAGTTCATCCATGTTTCGGGAGCAAATCTAATTTGTGGTCTAACTTCATCACGTGCAATAACCTCCCAATCATTTTCAGGTGCTATTGATAGATAGTCTTTTCCTAATGTATTATAACCACAATATAATCCACCCCATTCAAATCTATCTTCTAAAAATAACTTATCAATTTCAGTCACTGGTTCGTGTAAACCTGCAGGTAAGAAATCATATAAACAACTAAAATTTGGGAATTTGTGATGTAATCCATGTATGGCAGTTTCGATCATGTGAATAAATTCATTTAAAGATAAAAACTTATCGTGTAATTCATATGACCACTTTTCTTTAGTTTGTAATTCTACGATTCTATCACCATACACTTCAAATTCTTCATGAAGATAGTTTAAAATAACACTATCTAATTGGTTGAAATCTGTGAACGTTGGTAGAACTTTATCATAGTGTTCATTAATAAAAACTAACACTCCGTTAATTTGTTCCATTAAATAACCAATGTTATTCATTTCATTGTTGGTTATTCTGGCCTTAATTTCCATTTCTTTTTCTAAAGATTGTTTTGTCATAGATACCCATCTATCAACGACCGGATTTTGGTCATATAGATTATACGCTACTGGTAATGTACCTCCGTCTTTTGTTGTAAATACAACTTTTAATACTGCCTTTGCCATAATTAAAATAATTTAAATAATTCCTCGAAGGTTTTTTTATGATTTAGATTTCTATATAAATCTATTTTTATTAGGTATTCATCAAATTCCTTCATAAGTGATGAATTATCTTCTGAGTTCATTAAGTTAATCATTTCTGAAAAATTCCAAACATTTAGAATGTCTTTTTTTGATTCAACATAATCAGTTAACTTTTTAGTTATTACCTCTTTAACATGTTTGGGTAATATTTTTGTTGATAAGTAATTTGGTCCCCACAACACTCCTGTGTGGAATATGGTTTCGTGTTTTTTTCTTACAATTATCTTTTTATAATTTTGTGAATCCAACCAATCTGCAAACTCGGGTAGATAAAATATATTCAATGCTTGTACCGTATATAATATTTTAAAACTCATATTATCAGATGCATTATCGTCATACCTTCTTAAATTGTTTTCAATAACACTAAAGTTTGATGGATATCTAACATATTCTGTTACCTTATCAATACCGTCGATAGATAAAAATAACTCAACCTTTTTAAAATGTTTCCATAACTCCATTAATTCCGGATCGTAGATGGTTGCATTTGTGTGATAGTTAACTTGTATGTTACCGGCATGTCCTCTCTTAACCATCTCTTTAATCATTTCTTTATGTTCCTTAATTAAAAGAGGTTCTCCACCTGCAAATATCATCAACCTCATATTACCACAACTCTCATAGAAATCCTCTAAAAATTCTTGTCTCTTATACCACTCAAAATTATCAAGATTAATTGTTGATTTATGTTTCCAATCCCACTTAGCATTGGTTTCAAGTTCGTTAGATAACCTCTTAGCTTCATTCAACCACTTAGAACTATCTTGTGGTCTACACATCACACATGCCAAATTACACGTGTTACCCAATCTAAAATCTAACGTATATAAATCATTATCAATAGTACCATCATCGTGTGTGTTTCTTACAATTTCATCAACAAGTTCTTTAGTTAGTAAATCGTCCCATAGTCTATTCTCATTATTTCTGTGACTCTTAACTCCCACTTCTTCTTCTTTCCAACAAACATCACATCCTGTAAACTTTTTACCATTCAGTAAAGCCAATCTAGCTTCTTTAAAGTAATCACTATTCTTAGCATCGTTAATTGTGCTATGATTTAAATTAACTCCTGTGTTTGGTGATGATACACAACAAAGCAATGCCGTACCGTCAGTATATGTTGCGGTATGTACCCATGGTAAAACACAAAAAGTTTCACTATTATTTCTGTCCTTGTTTTGCATAATGTGCATTTAAATGTTCATTTAATTCAACACAAACATCTTCAAATGTTTGTTTTCTATTCTTATCTAATATTTTAGTATATGATAAGAAATTTTCTAAGTATAAATCGGAACCAGGTATTCTATCTTCTTTTAATAAATTGACAATCGCATATGTACTATTTTTGGTCATGTCATGTGATTCCACTTTATGTTTATTATTTTTTATATACGTTTCAAGTTTTAATCTTGCCGCATCTTTTATTTCCTGTGGTAAAATTTTAATATCCAAATATTTTGGGTGTGTGTCAATTAGGAAATCAATAAAAATATTTCTACCAAATCTAACATTCACATCTGCAACATAATCAATAAGTTTATCTATATCGAATATGTTGTATAATTGGACAACAGGTGATGCACCTAAATGTATATTTTTCATCGAAGCTAACTTCTCAAAATTAGTACTAATTTTCTCCCAATGTGATGGATATCTAATGTAATTATTCATTTCACCGAATCCATCTAAACTTGCGTTTATATCGACTCTATCAAATTTAGACAATACATTAGTAAATTTTTCAGTTACGTTTGAACAGTTAGTGTTGAAGAACATTACAATATCTTTTCTACCTTCTTCAATACACTTCTCCATGAAATAATAGTTATTCTCAATAAGTGTTGGTTCTCCGCCTGTCATGTACACTTTCTTAAGTGTGGGTATCATAGATTCAACCTGACTCCATAATAAATCACTCTCAAACCACGTATCTTGATTCTTTAAGTGAACCGGACTACCTCCATATTCTGATTTATAAACCCTTTGATATTCTTCGTCTTTGTCCCATAATTCAAAGTGTTCTTTGGCTATTGAACTAGAACTATATGGGTTACACATTCTACATCTAAAATTACAAAGGTTACCCAATCTAAGGTCTAAATAAACGGGACTTGATTCAATTACACCATCATTTTCCATTGCTTCCTTAACCAAGGCGTCCATCTTATCTGCACCGATTCTCCAAATCCATTCTTTGGTCATCATATCTCTATAACCCTCCCTACCTATCTTATTTTGAAGGTCACATTTCATACAGGCATCAACTTGTTCACCTGCAATCATTTTTCTTCGTACTTCTCTTACAGTATCTGAATTCCAAGCGTCTAAAAGGGTTGATGTTGAGGCGTGAAGTGTTTTTCCATCGGTCTGTAAGTCGGTATTGTTTGCACCTCCTTCGGCTATACAACAATACTTAAACTTACCGTCACTATTAACCATCGTACTAACAAATGGTACAGCACAAAATGTTTTTGATTTTTCCATATATTCTATATTAATATATACATTTTAATTGAATTTATCAAGGAGTTAATTATATGATTTTTCTCACATAATTGGTCTGAAAACGGTTACTTTATGTTTTTTATGAATGTGATTAATTCTGGAAAATAATCCAAACAATTAATATTTCTTCTAATTTCATATTGTATTATAAATTCTTTGAAATTTATACGTTCTTTTGTTAAATCAACAATTGGTTCGTTGATAAAATATTCTTTTAATCTAGTTATTTTTTCAATCTCTTTAAATGAAAACCCCACATCGTCTATTGAGTGTGGTTGACTAAAATTTAAACTTATTTCACATGAATTATCTTTCATGTATTTTTCAAATTGTTCAAAATAATCATGGTTTATGTAACCCGATAATAATTTAAAACTTAAAAACGATGGGTATCTTAAATAAGATGTATCCAAAATTATTGCAGAATTCCAATATCTATTGGGGTTGAAATGTTTTAATTTCAATTCATGTACTTTCTTAATCAGTTGGTTATATGAAAATATACTAAAGATATTAAATGTGGACATTACTACAACGGTAACCTTATCCAATTTATGGAGAATTTTTTCTATGTTTGAAATTAAATTGTTAAAGTTCAAACCGTGTCTAATATATTCCGCTTGTTCACCATATGTGTCACATGATGTGTAAATTATACACTCCTTTACTCTACCTTCATCTATTATTTTACCAACTTTTTCTATTAACTTATCTATTAGTTCGTCTTCAACACCTAAGTTACTATTAATAGATAATTTAAGTTCTTTGTTTGGGGTTTCTTGTTCTAAAATAAAATCTATTACGTTCCAAAAATCTTTAGATAATAATGGTTCTCCTCCTGTCATTCTAAATGTGTCTAAATTACTATAAAGTTTTGGCCACCACTCCCAAAATGCATTAACGTATGGATTATTTTCTGAATGTTTATATGGTTTTGTTTTATTTTTTTCAATTTCATCTAAACCATTAAACTCCATAGATGGTAATTTGTATCCACCATATTTGTTAATTTCTTCCATCCATTTAGATGAATATAAAGGACCACAATAAGCACATTTAAAATTACATACGTTTGAAAAACTTACCTCTACGTATTTTGGTATATAATCTTCTCTCCAATGTAATTTACTAATATCTTCAAAGTGAGGTTCAGACCACGGTTCCGCCGATTTAAATATCCTATCTGAAAATGATGTTGAGTTGTCTTCGATATTCCAACAATATTGACATTCGGACGGGCGTTTACCCTCCAACATTTCTTTTCTAGCTTGTTTTTTTACCTTACTATTATGTAATGCTGTTGGGTTTCGTTCTAACTCCTCTAAACTTATTTTATGTGGTGCTGGATGGTGACAAGAATGTGTCATTCCGTTGTGCAAGTGCATAGTGACCTGAGTCCATTTCGCTAAACAGAATCCACAACCAATTTTATCCAACTTTATTTTAGTTTCGTTAAAATTCATTATTTCATTTTGACATTTATGAATTTAGTATTTGGATACAAGGTATCGTCTATATTATCAATATCTAAAACATCTAAAATTTTGTTTAGTCCATCTTTTTTATAGTTTATCTTACCTTGTTGCATTTCGGTAACAAATCGTTTTTCGTTTCTTGCGGTTGTTTCACCTTTAGCCCATCTACCGTTCATGAAACCTTCATCTACGTGTGGTAAACAATAAAATCTACCTTCTCTTCTATATGGTAATATATTTTCAACTACTTCAATATTTTCTTCAATCATATTCACATTTGACACTTCTAATTGTTCGGAGAAATTATATCTTAAAACTAAATCATTCTCTCCATCAATTGCATCCATAACATTTTCTTTAAATGTATTGAATATTTTAACATCAGCAATTTTACCTTTATATCTGGTATTTGTTTGATTACAAAACCCAAGAAGGAATGGTCTAATTGCGTCATGTGATCTTAAATTGTTTACAGGAAATGGTATTTCACTTTTAACACCATTCATTTGTGCTGTTAAAGTATCATTAATGTAAAAGAACACTTCATTTGTTTCACTTTTAAATGACATTGTTACCCAAGTCCATAAACCCTCAAACCTTTTTCCCCAATTATAATGTCTCATATTACTCTTATCAAACAATTGCATAGTAATTGCTCTTGAGTTGTTAAAAGACAATCCCCAAGTCCATGAACCATCTTTTCTAAGTAATGGGTATTCAATAAAACGTTTTTCCGCGTCTCCAACTAACCAAATTGGAACCTTCTCTGGTTGTTGTTCTGCATTAAAAAGTATTGATATTGTGTGGTCATTATGTAAACAGGAACTAATTTCTCTGTTTGTTTCTAATACAACTAATGTATCTTCACCGTTGAATATTCCAACATTTTTATTTTCATATTTTTTAAAGACTTTGCCGGTGGTATAGTTTTCAAAATAACATCTCCAAAATAAATCATCGTCTTCTTGCCCCCAATCCCAATAATCGTTAGAATAACCATTTATATTATATGCTTGTTCTTTTGTGAATAGAACGACTCCACCAAAATATTGGTCATATCCTAAATTGTAATTATATTTAGATAACTTAGTTGCAATGTGTAACGGATCTTCGGTTGGGTATGAATAGTCACATTCCTCATGAGATAACATATCTACGTCATGCCACGCAACATAGTCACATCCGTCTTCAAAAGCATGGTGTGCTGCGATGTTTTTCATGGCACCTCTGTTAAACAATTTATCGTCTACTTGATGTCCAACATAAAATGTGTGGTCAATACCTTTCTCAGTTAAATGTTTTGATAGATGTGGTATTAATCTTTCAATGTGTTCTTTTCTGTTTCTATATGGTATACAGATTCCTAATTTATGACTCATATCGATACTGTTACGTGTGTTTCGTTGTTCACCTTGGCGTGTCCAATTTCTTTATATTTACAATTATTTAATCCATCTTCTTTTGTATTTTTAGAACCTCTCAAAAGTTCATTATAATATTTCATTTGATTAAATCTAGTGGTTTGTTCCTTCCATGAACCATTTACAAATCCATTTTCCTCATGAGGTGTTAATCGAAATGTGCCGTTTCTTCTATGAGGAATAAAAACACTTTTTGTTTCTTCAAAATCATAACTTACAATTTCACAATTGTGAATTTGACCATTATTATTGTTTCCCGATAAATCAAATAATTGATATCCCTTTATAAATTTAGCGTCATAATATAACTTTAAATTGTCCGTAGATTTATATTCACCAAATTCTTGAGTTAATCCAAAATTTTTATTTTTTGATATTTCAAGTATTTCATTTTTTTCCAAAATCTTATCAAATACTGCAAATGAATTAATTAATCCACTAAAGTGTTTTGATTCGTCTTCTTTTTCGGGATTACCAATACCCATATAGAATTTTTTTTGTCTTTTATAATTAAACAATTCATTTACATATGTTTTTGAACCGATTAATTCACCGTCTTGATAAACATTAATAATTTTTTCGTCTGGATTAATTGTAACGCACATATTTGTTTTGTAGTTAACTTTCTTTTCTGAATTAACGTATATTACATTTAGTTCGTCATCATAAATCTCAAAATTATATCTACCATATGAATTATAAGATATTAATAAGTCGGCACCCGGTACACAAAATGCGGCATATGTATCGTCATATTTCTCATGATGACATTTAATGTCATCAGGATAAAAAGATATAAAAATGGTAAATGGTTTACCCTGACATATAATATTATTACCTTCAACATATGAGTTGTGTCCGTTAAATTTTAATGCTGCGGTGTTACCACCCATCATTTTAATTTCTTTGGTATCTAACGGTAAACGATTTAGAATACATCTAAATAATAAATCATCGTCTTCATAACCCCACCCCCAATATTCGTTTGAGTACCCATTAATTTGTTCAAACATATCAATTGGAATCATAGTAACACCCCCAAAGTATTCGTCGAATAATGTTCTTTCAAAATTTTTGGGTGATATAAAATTTGTGGCTAAATGTAATGGCTTGTTTGAATAAGAATAATCAACATCAACCGGTACCATGTCAACGTCATGAAATACAACGTAATCACATTTTAATTTCTTTGCATAAAGAAATCCGATGTTTAATAATTTACCTCTATTAAAATTTTTAGCATCGTCTTGTTCGACTATAATTAACTCATAATCAATTCCTTTATTTTTTAAAAATAATTTAATACGTTTTTTAAAAATAATTAAATGATCATACCTATTTCGATATGGAACGATGATACCCAATTTTTTATTCATTTACTTTTTCTTTGGTTTGTCTTCCCGATTCTCATCTTTAGATGTCGATTCAACCTCATTTTCTAACACCGATTTATGCCATTGATGTAAATAAAATTGGATTCTACTGCTCCAATCTTCTTTGTCAATCTCTTCAAACCAAATTGTTAATGCATCCATTGAATTGGCAATTTTTTCTAGTGCCTTTACTTTACGTTGTTCTAAAAGTAATTGTTCCGTTTTTTCTTCTTTTTCTGTCATATTGATATTATTTTTTTAATTAATTTATTCCATTGTTTATATCTTTTAAATTCGGGTTCTCCGTATGAATGTTCAATCATAAAATCTTTATGGTTAACATCAATTTTAAATTTACTTTTTCTTAAACTGTGGTACATCGTCGCATATTCATTTGAGTATGCATATTCTTGTTTCACATCAGCAACTGATTTAATCCTATCAATACAGGTTTTATCCCACTTGAAGTGGTGTACTTGCACATATTCATTTGGATTAATTAGTGGGTGGTTCCATCCTTGCCATTTCCAAGTTGTTTGTCCATCAATTTTGGTATAGTGTTGACCTGATGTAATTTCAATATGTCCTTTCATTACGCATATCTTATTAGGACATGCTTTACTCATTGGGTATCTAAAAAATCCCATAACGGGAAATTGTTCAAATATCAGTTTGTCTTCTTTTATTTCAGAAAACTCTCCATCTTCACCTATTCTATCAATGAATCCACCTCTAACAACATCCCACCCATTCTCATCACAATTACTAATTAATTTTCTTAAATCATCTTCAGGATATAAATGAAATTCATCAATGTCGGCAACTACCCACCAATCATTTGGTTGTGTGTTCTTAACAAAATTATATAATTGTGTAACCTTCTCCCAATCAAAAACTCTATTCTTAATAACCTTAATAATTTTTACATTATCATGATTATCAATCAGTTCTTTAACTTCATTACCTAATAGCGGGTACATCTCGGTTTCATAAACGGCAATGTTTATTTCATCAACATATTTTTTATAATGATTAATAAAATGTGGTAGTAAATTTGTTCCGTGACCTATAACAGTAACTAATCGAATCATTTTTTCTTATTAATAATGGTTATACCACTTGATGATGGTTTATCCATTAATATACGAAAATTATGTAAATTAATCAAATTATAGTCGGTATTTTTTTCAAGTTCTTTAACAAACTTTGCCGGACCATTAAATTTATGGTGGTCTTTTTTTGAATCTTCGGAAACAATTAACGTTTCTTCATAGTTCTCATCTGTATCGTGTATAATTATTATACCATTATCTGACATTATCTTTGAATATAATTCAAAATCGGTTTTAACTCCTTCATATGAGTGGTCACCATCAATGAATAGTACGTCTATTTTAATATCTTGTCTAACAAAAAAATCATAATACGCGTCGACAGAAGTCGATTTAATAAACCTCGGATAAAAATTTGTCCTGTAGAATGATTCTTCATTATCCAAATCGTTTGGACCACCAATACCATTGCAAGCGTCAACAACGTAAGTAACCCCAATGTTACCCCAATTATAGTCTCCATTTCCTTCAAATATATTTTGTTTATGTAAATCAATTCTCGCTTGTGTCATGATTCTTGGTATAAACCCTCCTCCTGACCCTATACAGACGCAAATTTTACCTCTCATGTGTTGGATGATAGAATATACCAAAAGGCCGTCACCCATGTGTAAATCGGTTGCACCGTGTGTCCAACGATATGGTACCGGTTCATCACCATTGTTGGTGATATTCTTTTTTATAAAATTATCATTTGTTATCATCTCATCCAATTTGGCCACAAATGTCGTGGTGTGTGTCTTCTACTTATACTTATCATCTTACCTTCCAATAATTTGTACAATTTAATGTCTCTTTGTATTTCTATATTTGCAGACTTACAACTTATCTGTATTGATATTCCTTCACCAGCACCGCTTATTTCTTTTTTCAAAGGTAAGTCTGAATATTCTTTTACTACTTGTAATTTCTCATAATAGTGATAAAATGAATTTACATCAAACCCATCTTTGTTTATTATCAAGAAATATTCCCACATTGTTTCAAAATTAAAAAATGGTGGATATAATTTAGATGCATAATCAACATATGTTTTCCATTCAGGATTGGTTTCATTTACTAAATCTTTTACAATACCTTTTTTTGCACTATGATTCAATAAGGTATCAATATATGATACACCTTTATTAAAACTATATGTTTTTAATGATTCTAAAAATGAATAATCTGTGACGTGTGTGTCCGCATCAAGTAAAATGCAAATATCATGATTTTTTAAGATGTATTTTGGTAATATCATCTTATCTGAATATGACTTTAAGTGTCTATCATATTGGATTACAGTTACTTCTGTAAATTCTTCAGGTTTATCTGTTAAAACGTATACCGATAAACCCACCTTCAATAATTCTTTGATTTTTTCTTTGGCTCCTTTATAATAATAGTCTTCACCAAAACAAAATATTCCAAATCCTATGTTGTTCATAGGTAAAATATAAATAATTTATATTAGAATGTAAATTACATAGCACCTAAAAACATTCCCGTAAATAAAAAGTAATCTGAGTAGAATCTACCAACACCCCCACCAAAATATGGTCGAACGCTAACATAATCACCTATACCTAAATAAATGATACCATGTGTATGAATACCATCTACGTGATTCGCAACGGAACCATGACCATATATGTTTAATGGGGTATATCCTTCATTCCAAGAGTCTACACCATTTTTACCAAATCCAAAATGGATATATCCGGATGTTGAATTGTTATCATTGTGATAATATGCTTGTGCATAAAAATAATAATGACCAGCTAATGGTGCGGTGAATCTACCTGTTGAATTGCTAAAACCAGAACCAACTTGTGTTGAGGTATAACCCATTTGACTGCCAACTTCTCTCCACGCTGTTCCACCAAAATTTGCGGAGTACATCCACGTAGCTACAGTTCCACGGGCATTAAAAGATGGTTGTCCCGATGCCCGTAGGTTTGTACCAACACTTAAATTACCATTCAAGGATACTCCCGTATCAAACGCACCTGAGTTTTGATTTATTGTTGATTCAGAATATGTTGTATCTCCTACGTATATTGCCATAATTTAACCTATTAAATATCCACAAAATAATGTATAACTACCATAAAGTTTACCAATTGTACCACCCCAACAAGGAATCACGCTAGCGTAATCCCCAACGCCTAAATTCATTATTGCCGATACATTTATACCATCTGAGTGATTAACTAATTCCCCATGACCATAAATATTATATGGTGTTTGACCATTATTCCAACTCACATTACCATTTAATGCCAATTGATAATGAACATACCCCGATGTACTATTGCTATCAATATAATAGTATGTTGAGGAGTGAAAATAATACTTCCCCGCAACTGGCGCTGTGTATCTACCAGTAGATGTGCTGAATCCATATGATCCAGCACCTTGTTGAGATACTCCCCAACCTACGGGACTCCCCAATTCTCTACATCCTGTTCCACCAAACGACGACCCATAAATCCAAGCACCACTTCCATTTGCATTAAATGCCGGTTGAACACCAATCGTTGTTGAATAAGCCGAGGGTGATGGTTGAACCAAATTACCGGTCAACGCTAACGCACCACTGGCTCCAGCTATTGTATTGTTACTATATGTTGCTCCTCCTAAATAAATTGGCATTATAAAAAGGGATCAGGTGATGGGTTTATCATGTCACCATACACATCTGGTTGTACTTGACTTCTTTCTTCAGCTGAAACAATGTTTGATGCCATAACAATTTCTTCTTTTGACCCAGATATTGTTTCACCCGCAGCTAATTTTCTTGTTATCTCATTACTTACAATTTCATCAATTGCAGATTCACATCTTGCAAATACAAAATTTTCAAACCAATCTTGTGGATCTACTGCAACCCATCTTAATGCTTTCTCTTGTGCTTCTGTTAATGTTACTGTGTACTGTGCCATATTTTTTGTTTTTTATAAATATAATTAATTTTTAACCAATTTTCCACCCCCAAAATCCTGTGTGTGCTCCATAAAGTCTAGTTGTATTTGCATTAATATAAACTCTAATGTCAACATAGTCACCCGCGGCTAATGACATAACTCCCGATACACAAATACCATCAGGATAATTTCCGGCAGCGCCATGTGTATAAATTGTATATGGTGTTTGACCATTATTCCAACCTAATCCACCATTTTTTGCAAATTGTGGGTGAATATAACCGGCACCAGTGTTGTATGGTGAGGAAAGATCGTTCAACATATAAAGATTCATCATAAAATGATAATAACCCGCAGATGGTGCTGTGAATCTACCTGTTGATGTACTAAAATTACCTGTTCTATCTGTTGTTACCCATGCAATTCTTGAATCTAATATATTCCACTGTGCCGCACCGTTCCAACCAGAATCGTTTGGGTACCTCCACGCATTTAATGATCCGTTTGCTCTAAATATTGGGTTGTTAATACCTCTTCTATGCCAACCACTAATTGCTAATGATGTGCTTGGTAATGACAATGTACCAGATGCTGGCGTAATTGTTTTGTCCCCAAATATTGTACCTTCTACATTTAATGGCATACTATATTTTTTCTAAAACAATTTTAAATTTTTCTCCGTTATTATTGTTAATAATATACAGATTTTCTACACCTTCCTGTATAGTCCACGTACCTTTTGTTCCATCAATATCATTTCCTTCAGGTTTATTCATGTTACTTAAGTGCAAGTCATTCGTATAAACGTTAGCCCAACCGAGTGATGCTGAACCTAAATTATATGAGTTATTTGAACTTGGTAATAGGTTAGTGTGTGACCTAACATTACTGTCACTAGTACCTATAGAAAATAAGACAGTTCCCAAATCTTCTGAATCATAAAATCGGATACCACCATATGATGATTGTGCACCCATGCGGATACCTGTATGCCACCTCAAATCTAATTTAGCATGATTACCTCCAAAGTTTTCCTTATTAGTACCTATGTAATAATTAGTAATCGCATCAGTATCACCACCACCAAAAAATAATCTTGTGGAATCGACTGAACTATGTGCATTATTTGAATAGTTTCCACCTATAACCAAATATCCACTTGTAACGGCATTACTTGATAGGGTTCCAGTACTACCGGCAGTTGTTGCACTTGTTGCGGTTGCGGCATTACCATCAATACTAACACCTGTTAATGTTTGTGAGGAACTTGCCCTACCTAATGATATTGATGTTGTACCAACGTGGAAAGATGAGTTGGCTAAATTGGCATTTGCAATTGCTGTACCGTTCCAAGTACCACTTGTAATTGTACCAACTGTTGTAATAGCTAATGCATTTATTCTTGCTAAGGTTTCATCACCGGTGTTTGTTCCTGAAGATGCTCCACTATAGTTTGATGATGCAAATGTTCCAGCAATTTGCATATTACCAGATGTTGCGTTTAACGAAGCAATTGGTGCGGTACTTAATCTACCCCAAGTAAATCCTCTACCGGGGTCCGCATCATTCATTTGTGTTTTAATAGAATAATCTGTAACTGTACCATACTGATACAATGAAGAGTTACCCATACTGATTTTATATGCGTCTGAGTCCCAAAATTTAATTCCATTTCCATTACCCGCCGTTACGTTATAAAAACTATTTGAATTACTACCGTTTGGTGCGGTTGTTGCTGTAGCGGCATTACCATCAATCGATACTCCAGTTAATGTTTGTGATGCACTTGCTCTACCTAAAGATATTGATGTTGTACCAACATGAAACGATGAGTTTGCTAAATTAGCATTTGCAATTGCTGTACCATTCCAAGTACCACTTGTAATTGTACCAACTGTGGTGATTGCTAAAGCATTTATTCTTGCTAAGGTTTCATCACCGGTGTTTGTGCCACTTAGGTTTAGTAAAGAGGATACACTAGCAAGTGAAACAGGTGCGTAAGTACCATTACCAGTTGTACCAAAAAGCCATCCCACACCACTTGATATAGCAGTTGAACTAAAATTAGCATATCCCGCACCAGTACCCCATTGAGTAGCATAAGCAGCAGTACCATCAATACTAACTCCTGTTAACGTTTGTGATGCACTTGCCCGACCTAATGATATTGACGTTGTTCCAACGTGGAACGATGAATTTGTTAATTGTGCATTACCGATTCCTGTAACTTGTGCTGATCCGGAAAAAACACCGACAGCATTTAATCTTGTTAATATACCTGACGCATAGTTTGTGGTTGCAGTTAAATCAATTTGTGCTGACCCTGATACAACAGATATACCATTAAAGAATGAACCTGAATGTATTGTTGTTCCGTTTAATACTTGTGCACTACCTGAAACTGTACCTGAAGGTAAATTAGCTATTGTTTGTGCCGAACTTGAAACAATACCACTTGGTATGTTACTTAATCCTGTGTATGATATTTGAGATGAACCAGATATAACCCCTTCGGTATTTAATTCTTTTTTAACCCCATCTAAGAAATGTACGGAACCAGTATCTAATGTAAGTGTCCGTGTTGTTGAGATATCACCACCTCCACTTAAACCATTACCCGCACTAATTGATACGGCTGTATGATCAATATGTCTATTTGCAACATATCCTGTTGTTGAGTCGTGTGCAATTTGAGATGAACCAGAAACTAGTGTAGGTTTATTTGCGACGTTAGAATATTCAACATACGATGCTGTTGCTGCGGTGCCTAATAAATTAGTTCCAACACCATTTGCCAATGTTGAAATATCGAGGAAGGCACCTCTTGCATTACCACCTTGTTCAAAAAATCTCAATCTATTTTGCCAAACATCTATTGTTACACCATCACCCGCAAGTGTTGTGTTGGTTATTGCTTTACCTAATAATATTTCACCACCCTCGTCTCCACCAGCAGCATTTACTGTTAATTTATTACCACCAGCAACAATTAATGAACCTGTAATTTCAGTATTATTATTTAGACTAATTTTACTTCCATTATCAAAAATACTTGAAGTGGTTAAATGGTGTCCGTGTCCATTGTCCTCAACCTTGGTTAAAAAATTCCCAACTAGTGTTTGTGTGTTATCGATACCTGTACCTAACGGCCCATATAATAAAATACTTGCGTCATCGGTTCCAACATCTGAATGTTGGAATTTCCAATTGTTTGTTAGTGAGTCATAAAACAAGGACGCAGTGACGTTTGTTGACCCAGAATCAAAAACGGAAATACCCGCATATCTAATTGCAGGTGTGTCCGAATTTAGTATAATTTTATTCGTACCAATACTAACGGCTGATGCTGTTATATTTTCTAAAGATGATGAACCTTGTACAATTAAGTTTTGAGAGATATAAAGTGAACCTGTTATCGTTTGAGTACCCTGAAATATATTTGAACCGGTTGTTGCATAGCTACCAGTTTTAGATTCAATTGAATCTACCCGATTTTTTATTCCAAGAGTTGTGGTTGCAATACTAGAACTTAAACCACTTGTTGTTGTTGCAATAGAGGAAGATAAACTTCCAATACTAGAACTTAAACCAGATGTTGTTGTTGCAATAGAACTAGACAAACCCCCAATTGAAGATGTTAACGATGAACTTAAACTTGTTATGGTACTTGTTAATCCTGATGTTGTTGTAGCAACACTAGAACTCAACTCCACAATACTTGTTGAAACAGAAGAACTAAAAGTTAAATAACCTGTTGTTCCTGTTATAATAACTTGAACCGAACCAGATATGATTGATTCGCTATCTAATTTGTTTTTAATAGTAGTATTAATTGAACTACTAAATGTATTTAAACTACTTGTTGTTGTTTCAATAGAATCTATCCGATTTTTTGCTCCGATGGTTGTGGTTGCTATTGAACTTGAAAGAAACCCAATAGAAGAACTTAATCCTGATGTTGTTGTTGCAATACTTGAAGATAAACCCCCAATACTTGTAGATACCGATGAACTTAACGAACTAATTGTTGAATTAATTGAACTTGATATACTTCCAATACTACTTGTTAAAGAAGAACTTAAACTTGTAATTGTACTTGTCAGTCCACTTGTTGTGGTTGCAATTGAAGAAGATAAATTTCCTACACTAGAACTTAAACCAGATGTTGTAGTTGCTACCGATGACGATAAAGAACCAATACTAGAACTTAAACCACTTGTTGTTGTTGCGATAGATGAACTTAATCCTGATGTGGTGGTTGCAACTGATGATGATAAACTTCCAATAGAAGAACTAAGTCCACTAGTTGTTGTTGCCAATGAACTTGATAAAGAACCAATTGAGGATGTCAATGATGAACTCACACTTGTTATGGTACTTGTTAATCCTGATGTTGTTGTTGCAATACTTGAACTTAATGAACCAATACTAGAACTTAATCCTGATGTTGTTGTTGCAATACTTGAACTTAATGATGTATTTCCACCTAATAATGAACCAATACTTGTAGATACTGAAGAACTAAATGATTGTAAATCAATTCCGTCAACATTACCTGTTAAATCTATTGAACCACTAACAATTACTGTATCACCAAAAACTATGTTGGTTCCACCTGATGAAGTTATTTTAAAACCATCTTGTATTTGTGTTGTTCCCTTTATTGATATAAGACCATTTGTTGGGTCAAATAATATATCCCCACCGCCCGATGATTTTAATTCGATGTCACCATCGGCAGATTGTAATATAATTGAATCCGAACCAGCTTCTAATATTTTAATTGATTGACCTGTGTCAGTTGTAATTGTAAGTTCCTGTGAGGTACTTCCCAATACTTTGGTACCGTCAATATATAATGACCCTGAAGAAATGTAAACGTCTCTCCATTGATGTGTCGTACTACCTAAATCGTATGTATTATCTACTGATGGTATAATCGAACCAGATATGGTTTGACTACCTTTAAATAAGTTACTACCAGTCGTTGCGTAATTACTTTCAATCGTTGTTAATCTATTACTTTGTGAAACATCTGTTAAAGCAATTGATGAACTTAATAATCCTAATGAACTTGATATTGAACTTGATATTGACGATGTATATGATTGAAATGTTGTTTCATCTAATTTACCTACTCCGACCGCAATACCATTCAATGATAAGGTTCCTGCAATTGCTACCGAACCTGTAAATTGATGTACATCGTTGTTATCGTTACCAAACATAGATGAACCACTAGCGAAACTTGTAGTCATATAAGTTACCGATGAACTTACAATATAGTTGGTTGCAATAATTGACCCTGTAACGGATAAATCACCTTGAATTTGGGTATTTTTATTAACGGTAAAACCCGTTGATGAAATTGATGCTGTGGCGTTTCCGCTTGCTATTTGTGATAGGTTTAGACCTGTAACACCTGATGCCGGAAGGTTATATAAACTTCCACCATCCCCTTTAAATGAACCTGTAAATAGGGAAGCTGTTATTGAGCCTGAAACCGAGGCGATTGAACCGTAAAATTCCATTAATTTATAGTTTAACTATAAATACTTAGGGAATGGGTTATGTAGAAAAAAAATTCAATTAGGGAACCATTTGGGGTGGAACATTATCAACATCAGGTACTGGTAGAATTTCCGTTCTCCACAATTGATTTTCTTCGTCCCAAATATGTACCTTACCCTCTTCTTGTTCAGGAGATTCGATAGGTGCAATCCAAATTTGATTAACCGTATCTAAAGACCATGAATTATATGGTTTGGGTGGTAAAAAGATATCTAATTCAGGTAGATACCAATACCCAATTGCTGCATATATTTTTCTTATATTACCATTATACGATGTTTGAATCCATGTCCCACCTAATTGTAAATCATTGGATAAATAATCATTTCCTCTATGTTGTTGTTCGTCAGGAACAACTAAAATATCAACAACTACGTTGTTAGAATCAATTCGTGCAAAATGTGCCATATTATGTGTATTTGTATCTTATTATTACTATTCCACTTCCGCCGTCTCCACCTTTATTTGTTGCATTATAGTGTGCACCACCGCCGCCACCTCCACCACTATTTGTGCCTCCGTTGCCACCTGGAGTATTAGCCCATGTACAACACGCACCTCCACCACCTGCAGCACCTACACCAACCGATTGTCCACCACCTAGTGCAGTACCTAAAGCACCACCGCCACCACCGCCAATACCACCATATCCACCTGTTGATAGTGAATAACTACCTCCACCACCTCCACCACCAAAGTAAAATGGTTTACCTAAAATTCCTGTAAATTTACCCGCACCACCATTGGGTTGGTTGTTTCCATCAGCTCCCGCCGCTCCCGCTCCACCACCTCCACCGGAGTAATATGCGTTACCTTGAAAACCCCCTCTGAATCCTTGACCGGAAGTACCCGCACCTGAACCATATGTTCCTGGAGCCACAAAATCGTTATTATAACCTGCGGACCCACCGCCTGAACCTCCTGAGTTACCAAAATGTATACCTAACCCTTGTGTGTTATATGATACACCGCCCCAACCACCACCTATAGCAGTTAAACCATTAAATGATGAATTACCTCCATTACCACCTGTTACCGTTGGGTGTCCTCCTGTTGTTCCAGCTGGCGCACCCGCACCACCTCCACCAACAGTTATTACATATGAAGTTGGGGTTAAAATTGTTGTTCCTGTTAGAACACCTCCACCACCTCCACCACCACCCATATTTGTTCCACCTCCACCGCCACCAGCGGCAATTAGATATTCAACTTCTATTGAACCTGAACGAAGTGATGAAAGGGTAAACGTACCACTACTATTAAATCTATGTACTCTATATTCACCAACAGTTGTGATAACACCACCTGTTGCAACTATTTTTTGTTGTTTAAGTGCTGCCCCTTCAACGGTTACTGTTGCCGATTCTAACTTTGCCTGTCTATTGTTTAATAGGTCAGATATTGTTGGTTCCGAACCATCACATAAGTCAACTCTTGGTTCAAAAAATTGTAATCTTGTTGTGTTATCACCACAATAGTAATGATAAGTTCTATGATTAAGAGTTGTTGTACTAGGCCCGAATTTCATATCGTTACCTACGTTACATCCATTAATACCCGACACTTTACCACTACCTATAACCCATCTACCTGTATCTGCGTGTTGATTTGAGACCGGATAAAAATGCGGAAAAACGTGACCAACAACTAAATACCATACATTTTGAGTAAAGGTACCGGTACCAACACAATCCCAATATGGGTTACATTCTTCACCACCATCTGATAATCTTATAACACATTGTCCACCACCATTTGTACCTAAGTAAAATGTTCCACCTGCAGAAGATGATGTTCGTTTAACCCAAACAGACATTCTATATAATTTTGTGTTATCAGCACTAAAAGAACTATGATTCCAACCACCATCGTCAGCAGCACTACCATTCGCTCTTGTTTCCCATAAAACAGAACTATTACCAAAAGGGTCTGTGCCCATTACTCTTTCGTTTTCATCCGTACTACCATTTTGACTAAAAGAACCTATTCCACCTGAACCAGTTGTCCAAGAGTATGGATCTAAAATGTTTGTTTTCCTATAGAATATTGGCATATAAATTAAATATTTTAAACTCCAAACCTTGATCTTCCGTTATTATAATTTTGTAAAATTTCGGTTGCCGTTAACGCTCTATTATAAATTCTCACAATTGAAACACCACCATTAAACCATCTTTCACCACTTGTACTAAATCCTCTACCAATATTTACATTACCCATAGTTCCCGTCCAATTTGCAAAAGTAAGACTTGACGCATTAGTACCATTATAATAACTTAAAAAACTACTTGCACCTGTTTTAGTAATAACAGCACAATGTATTCCCGACGAACTTAATCCTGATGGTACAACATTGACACCATTATAATTACCTGCAGCGTCTCCAACAACCCATCCTAATGTTCCATTTGAATCTTGTTCTAATCTAGGTCCAATATTACTATAACCACTAGCACCTCCATTAAACACTAACCAATTACAATCAATTGGGTTTCTATAGTTAGAAACTGAATCTGATTTAAACCAAATTTCCACAGTAAAGGTTGAAAATGAACCCACATTACCAACACTTACAAAATCAGGAGACCCACTAAAATAAATTGACCCTCCTCCATTATTGTAAGAGACTGCCGTACCACCATTAAATGTTCCGTCATATCCATTACCACTCATATCTTTCCATTGAGTGTTGCAGTTTGTACAACCGGGATTTGATGAATAATATTGACAACCATATCCACAATCATAATAATTGGATGTATTGATATATGATGCATTATTTCCAACATCTAACCATAATACCATTCCCCGTGTAATTACTGCAGGACTTGCCGCCTCACCTGTTGGATTAAAATTTGTTGCCGAAAAAGTATTCCCCCCAATTATAATTCCCATAAAAATATTTTATCTACCAAACCTACCTCTTGTTGCTTGATAATATTCGTTTATTTCATAAGGATGTAAAACTCTATTATAAAGTGATATCATTCCAATGTCACCCCAAGGTTGACTTGATGCATTTGGGTTATTTTGGTCTCCGTTGTTGTATGCACCAACAGAACAGAAACCATGTTTAAATCTTGCGTTTGAGCTTGAAATTGACCCCCGTATAACTCCCGCAGTTTCATTATAACTAAAAAGATGATAAGGTACCTCAGCGTCATACCATCTCCAAACTAACATATCCCAATTTGAAGTATTATATGCTGGTAAACTTTGTTGACTAAATCCATTACTATTAAAACCGGTACCATTTGTATTATCATACATACCGATAGCCCATGCTCCTGATTGAATAATCACTTGGTGGTCGGGTCCTGAACTTAAACCTCTCAATAGTGTTCTCCATTCAGCAGTACTATTCTTAACTCTTGTCCAACAAACACATGTTACATTACCCGATAATGGTACGTCTGAACTTGTTTTCTTTGCACAACCATATGAACCATTGAAGTCCATATACTTTGGTCCTGATGAATTGTATGCGGATGCGTTTATAATAAAATTATATCCATTTCCACTTAAGTCATTCCATGCGGTTCCACTACCAGGATATGATTCTACATCGCCAGCATCTAAGTGTAAGACCATTCCGTCCCGTGTAATTTTTGTTTTGAATATACCACCACTAGTGATGTCACTTGAACTTATTACCTTATTGTTTTTAACATATAGTGGCATATTATATAATCTCTGTTAAATCTATTTTGAACTTCTTACCGTTCTTATGATTTATAATATACAGATTTTCTTGACCTTCCTGTATAGTCCAATCACCTGTTGTTCCATCTATTTCATTTCCACCTTCTTTACCTTCGTTACTTAGGTGTAAGTCATTGGTATATAAGTTGGCCCATCTAAGTGATGAACTACCTAAATTGTATGAATTGTTTGCAAATGGAACCATATGACCATCTGTTTGAATTCTGATTCTTTGTACGGCATTTGACCAAAAATCTATATTTCCATTTTCTGTGTAAATATTTAAACCTCCAGCTCCTGCCCACGATGATGCGTTTTGGTTTCCAAGCCAAATGTAAGCATTACGAGTACCCGCCTTAAAGTTCACTTGAACATATTCATTAGTCCCGGCTGATGTATTTTCAAATCTAACCATTTCACCACTTCCACGAGCATGTAATGTTAATGCCGGACTCACACCTACACCTAAACTACTAAATTGTACTGCGTTACCCGTACCAACACTTTGGTTAATTGTATATGCGGTAATATTTGTGGCAGTACCACTAATATTCATAGATTGACCACTAAGTAATGCGGCCGCCGCTGCTGCTGTATAACTTCTATAATAGTAATCACTTGTATTATGTCCAGCAAAATAACCCATACCCGATGCATTTCTTTCAGATCCACCACCAGATGCATTGAAATAGTTGTTAACAATATAACCGTTTGAGTCAGCAACAACTATTCTATTTGCAGTTCCGCTTGTTTGTGATGGTGTAAATCCACCGGCAGTCGTTGAATTTGTGGCCGATGTTGCATTTCCACTTAATGCTCCAGTAAATGTTGTTGCACTTACTGTTGAGAATGTTGGTGTTGATGTTGTTAATAACGCCTGATTTAAATAAGTACCAAATCCCGTTGTTGATGTTAAACTAATTTGTGAAGAACCCGAAACAAGTCCTGATGGTATACTAGATATAGAACCAAAAGTTATTTGAGATGATCCAGATACGATACCAGACGGAATTCCAGTAAGAGAACCGAATGTTACTTGAGCACTTCCAGATATAACACCGTCCGCATTCATTTTGGTTTTTACACCCGTAGTAAATGTTGCGGATGTTGTGTCAAGACTAATTGTCCGCGTAGATGATATGTCACCACCTCCACTTAAACCATTACCGGCACTAATTGATACTGATGTGTGGTCAATGTGCCTATTTGCAACATATCCTGTTGTTGAATCGTGTGCAATTTGAGATGAACCAGAAACTAATGTTGTTCCTGTTGAGCTAAATGTTCCATTAACAATTGTATTTGAAAGCATCGTAATCGTTGTTCCATCATCACTAATATTGCTATTGGTTAAATGTTCAATTCCTGTACTTTTAACTAATCTGTTTGATGTGATATACGATTCATTACCTACATTATTATATGTCTCTGGACCCATTAACAAGACAGATGATGTAACTGAAGCTTGATTTTGGTGAACAAATAGCCATTGATTATTAATTGAATCAAATAAAATTGAACCAGATACCTGTGGTGATGACCCACTATCAATAACTGCAAGTCCACCGAATCTAACGCTTGGATTCAAAGCGTTAACGGTTATAATGTTATCGGCAATATTAAGAATTGATGAACTAACGTGTTGAATTGACGATGAACCAGCGACAATTAAATCTTGAGAGATGAAAAGGGATCCGGTAATTGTTTGTGAACCTTGAAATATATTTGAACCAGTGGTTGCATAACTACCTGTTTTTGCTTCGATAGAATCGACCCGATTCTTTGTATTAAGAGTGGTAGTCGCAACTGAACTAGATAAACTTCCAATACTTGTAGATATACTTGAACTGAATGTTGAGTATCCCGTTGTTCCTGTTATTTCAATTTGTGATGAACCTGATGCAATACCTGATGGTTTTGAAGCGATATTATCCCAAGTTGTTTGAGTTATCGAACCACTCAACACATATCTACCATCATATGATGATGTTAATTGTGATGAACCTGATACAATACCTGAAGGTATTCCCGTTAATCCTGAATATGTAATTTGTGATGAACCTGATACCAATGGTGTAACCGTTGATACGATACTACCTGATATTGTTTGATTACCAATAAAAGTATTTGAACCCGTAGTTGCTAAACTTGAACTATATGTGTTAAAAGAAGATGTTAACAAATAACTTGGAGCCGAGGATGCTGTTAGAGCGTTTGTAATTGAACCACTCATTGTTAAATCACCCAATGTTAATCCTGTCATTCCTGATAGGTCGAGTGTACCTCCTGAAAATGATATATTTGAACCACTTCCTGAAATAAATGATACTACATTACCCGAATTGTCTTTAAATTTAAATGCTCCGTTTGCCATTTTTATAAATAGTTCATAGATTGAATTAGATTAAAGTCCGAATCTACTTTTTTGAGTATTATAATTTTGTGTGACCATTGAACTTGTAAAACCAATACCTTTATAAACTTTAACAGAAGATACCCTCATATTACCGTAGGTTCCACCCGCATTACCAATTAAAAGGGGTTCACTAGAATTGTTAACAGATTTACTAGTGAAATCACTAGAATCAACTAATGAGCCATTTACATATAGTGTAACTGTATTTGATATTCTTGTTACCACCCCGTGCATCCATCCGTTAACAATACCAGAATTTGAAACACCACCTTCATATACACCATCGTTGGTATATAATCTAATGGCATTACTACTAGTTGATGTCATAACAATCCAATTTGATGCTGGCCATTTTGATGGAAAAGTACCTATTATACCCTGATATGGTGTGGCTACCGATACAATATAAACCCAAACTTCAATTGTGAATTCTCCAGTGCCAAAACTCCAATTTGAAGAATATGGAATTGTAATATAATCATTACTACCGTCAAGATTAATATAACCTTGATTATTACTACTAAATGTAGGTCCGTTTATTAATGTACCATGATTATTTTTTCCAGACATATCATACCAATCTACACCAGAACCCGAATAAGATTCTAATGCCGATGCGTCTAAATGTAAAACCAATCCTCTTTCGATTATGTTTTTATAATCACCCACACTAGCGTGTGTTCCATCATATATGTGACCCCCAATATTAAACGGCATAATTTATATTTTATAATCCAAATCTATTTTTTTGTATATTATAATTTTGTGAAATTTCGGATAATGTTAAAATTCTTTCATATAATTTATATGAACCTAAAGTCATATTTGTATAACCACCATAACCAGGTGATGTACCATATAAATTATATGTCCCTATTGAATGACAAACGATAGATGGTCCACCATTATATGTTGTACCTGTAAAACTACTATCAAGTGAACCATTAATATAAAATTTGTATTCATTATTTTGTGTTGTGACAGTAATATGATACCAAGTTCCAACAGTTAAGGTTGCTTGTGAAAATGAATCTATAATATATGCTGAAGTATCATACCAAATAAATTTCAATTTATTATTTGATGCGAATTGTAGTCTTAATTCAGGATTACCGCCAGAAGCGTCAGCCAAAGTCCACCAATATGAACCATTTCCTGTTGCATTAAATTTAACCCAAAACTCTGTTGATATGATTGAAGACGTTGAGCCGGCAAATAATGACGTAGGTAAATTTAACCAATCATTTGTACCGTCAAATATCAACGATCCACCATTTGATGAACTATATGTTGGCCCATTAACTAACGTTCCTGTATCATTTCTTTTACTAGAACGTATATATTCTAATGTTAAATCTGTAACTTCAGTACCAGACGCTTCTCCAGCAATAATACAACATCTATCTGTAGCCGAACATGCAACATCTGCCTTAATTGCTGTCCAAGGACCTGTTTTGGATGTTGATGAATATTGAACACTTAAATTAGTCCCACTTCTCACCCATTTAAACCAATATCCTGTTGTTGCACCTCCGCCACCTGAAATTGGTGAGTGATATTGGCCATGATGTGATGCACTATACCCATTTGGAAATCCTGATGTACTTAATGATCCACCATAAGGCCCTGTAGGATCTGCCGAATATCCATTAAAGTCAAAATGGGATACATTTGTACCATATATTATGGCAATGCCTCTAAAATCACGAGCCCAATATGCAACGACTTCAAAATCTTCATTTGCATTAAATGTCCTATCTAAAACCACCGCAGAATAACCTCCTTGTGCCTCCGGCTCAGAACTCCAAACTCTACCACCATTTAATAAAGTTCCTTTTATGTGAAATGTTGATGGTTGTCTCCATCCTGTTGCGAAATCTGAATTTGTTATTGAACTACTAAGGTCATTAACAACTGTTCCGGTTTCAGGATAAGAATCGGGAGCACCTGCATCCATATGAAATATTAAACCTCTATTAATTACATTTTTGTAATTTAAAGTTTTAACTATACTACTATTAACAATATTTCCATTTATATCTAAAGGCATATTAGTGATGTGTTTCTTCTTTAAGCCATGTTGGCGTGTTTAATATTTCAATAATTTCATTATGTGTATATGGTCCTTGTTTTGTTGTTAAATTAGAAACGCTAAGTGGCATTTCATCTGAATCATATTTCACAAAAGTTAATGTTTCGTCAACTGATTTTCTAACGGTACCAGATGACGTTTCTTGAACTTCGTTGAAATCAATTTTATCTAATTCACTTACATCAAAAATTATATATTTTCTATTTTCCATATTACGATTTTTTTGGTGTTGCAGTTGACGGATCTTCTTCCTGTAAAACAAAAGAGTAAACTTTATTATTTTTATTATTATATAAATATAATTTTTCTTCACCCTCAACAATTGTGTAATCACCAATACCATTACTTAAACTTAAGTCAGATGTATAGACAGTACCCCAACGTAATGATGACGTTCCTAAGTCTTGTGTTCCATTTGCTGCCGGCCGAACCGTTCCGACAGATGTTATTCGTAATCTTTCAGCTGGTGAACCACCATTTATTCTTGTACCAAATGATAGATATGATGCATAATCTCCACCGGTTGAGTTTTCTTTACCTCCTTTAATGTAGGAGAATGTGTTAATAATTGAACTAGTTCCGCTAAAATATCCAGCAAATGAAATACCTCCACCAGTTCCAGTTGTTGCGGATGTGGTGTCAAATACTCTTATTGTGGTTGTTACGTCTCCTTGACTTACATTAGGACCATCAACCGCAAGTCTGAATCCTTGGGTGTCGGTAGTTCCAAGACCTAGGTTAGCAGACTCATTTAAGGTCATTGCAGTTGTAAAGTTGATGGCATTACCTGTAGTTCCTGATGGGGCTTGTTGCCAAAGAAATGCACCTGTATTTTCTAAATAAAATCTTGAAGCTGCAGCAGTGTTAATATATATATTGTTGCTACCATTAAAATAAGTGTTGTTACCAAAAAGTGCATTGTTAAATCCATCATTATAAACAGACATTCTTGCACCTATTTGAATTACCTTTGAACTTTCGCCCCATGAACTAGGTGTGACACCTACACCAACGTTACTTGTTGTTACTAATGATCCAGTTACAGTTGTGTTTCCATTAACATCTAATTGTGAGTTTGGGGTATTTTTATTTATACCAACAAATGTACTATTACCATCAATTACAATATGATTTTTAGTAAAGTCATTTGAAACAATATATGTTTTACCATCTTGACCTTGGCCAAAATATGAACTCATTGTTGATCCTGAGTTTACGGCATTTCTAACTCTTATAAAGTTTCTTGTTCCTGATGTATAATCTCCATTCCAAAATTCACCCATCACATTCTGTGTTGAAACAGAACTTGTATATATATTTAATTGTGTTGAGGAAGGACTATTAATTGATATGTTACCTGTTGTTGATATACTACCAGTAAGTATTGTATCACCATTATTCTTTAATTTTAAATTTGTTAAACCAGCACTATTTTTAAAATTAAGGTCAACATTAGAATCAATACTTATTTCAGGGTTACCAGATGCCCCCGAAGTATCGAATATGATTCCTTTGTCTACACCTACTAATACGCTACCTGTAATTGATAAACTACCACTAATTCCAATTCCACCTCCAGTTTCGCTTATAATACTATCACCAACATGTTCATTACCCGTACCTTTTAATATCCGATTATTCGTAGGGTAACTTTCGTTACCAACGTTGTTGTAGGTCTGTGGACCCATTAACGCCACGGATGAGGTTATGTTGGTACCATCACCTCTATGTATAAAAATAAATTCGTCCTGCACCGCATCATATAAAAAAGAACCAGAACCACCAATTGATCCGCTATCAAATACGCTCAAACCAGCAAATCTAATTGCAGGATTTGCGGTGTTTAAGTTTACAATGTTTGCACCAATGTTAACCGCAGATGCTGTTATATTTTGTAAAGACGAACTACCTTGTACAACTAAATCAGAACTAATATATAAACTACCAGTAATTGTTTGTATACCTACAAAGTTATTACTTCCTGTTGTTGCATAGCTACCTGTTTTAAATTCAATTGAATCTACCCGATTTTTTATTCCTAATGTTGTTGTTGTAATTGAACTAGATAATGTATTAATTGAATTTGATATCGATGAACTAAATGTTGAATATCCCGTTGTTCCTGTTATATCGATTTGTGATGAACCTGAGGCAATCCCAACTGGTTTATTTGCAATATTATCCCAAGTTGTTTGGGTAATACTACCACTTAACACATAACGAGAATCGTAACTACTTGTTAATTGTGATGAACCTGAAATAATTCCACTAGGGACGTTACTTAATCCAGTATATGATATTTGTGAAGAACCTGATACCAATGGTGTAACCGTTGATACGATACTACCAGTTACTACAATGCCATTACCAAAATGAATTGCATTTCCGTCTGATGATAAAATTCTATTTCCGGCATATATTTGTGTGCTACCTTTTAATGCAATAATTCCCGTTGTTGGGTCTAAAATAACGTCTCCACCACCTGAAGTTGCAAGTGTAATATTACCATCATTACTTTGTAATGTAATTGTATCCGAACCCGCTTCTAATATTTTAAATGATTGTCCAACATCTGTTGTAATCTGTAATTCTTGTGATGTACTACCTAAAACTTTTGTACCATCAATGTATAGTGAACCTGAGGATATATAAACGTGTCTAAATTGTTGAGTTGAGCTACCTAAGTCATACGTGTTGTTAACGGCAGGTAATATTGAACCACTTATTGTTTGTGTTCCTTTAAATAAATTACTACCTGTTGTTGCGGTTGAACCAGTTAAACCATTAAATGATGCTGTTGTTGCAAACACATTTAAATCGGTAATTGTGGTTCCGTTTAAACTTAAACTACTGGTGAGTTGAGGTCCGTCTATTCTCATTTCTTCTTCTTTTTATTTTCTAATTTTGTAACCTTATCGTTCAACTCTTTAATTGCTTCAATTAATATTGCAGTCACTTTAGAGTAGTCTAATAGTTTTATTTTTTCTTCTTTATTTGATAAAACAATATTTCTATGTGATATCAATTCTGGTTGTACTTCATATACCTCATCGGCAACCATACCGATTTGTCTTGTTCTATCTTCACTATATTCTTCTAACCAATCAAATGTATAACCATTTAATTTTTCAATTTTATCTAATGCATTTTCAATTCTAACAAGATTTGTTTTTAATTTTCTATCGGATGTTGTGTTAAAATTCGCAGCATCTACATCACCTGTTACAACTAATGAACCTGTAATTCCAATGTTAGTTGTTGCGTTATAATACGAACCTGTCTCAACAAATAAACCTGTACTTCTTGCTCCACCAGTTGTTAATATTGCTTTACCTGCAGTTGGAGTTGCAAAATCAATTTGCATTGTATTTTCGGATACTGCAGTAATTGTTTGTGGTATTAATATTTGATTAGACGAATCATATATATCAACATTTGGGTACTGATATCCTAAATAATGACTGATAACCCACGACCCTGTTGCGGAAGAATTTGTATATAAGAATCTATTACCATAAAAATCATTTGAACTTGTTGTTGCAAATCCTAAATTAATAATTTGTACCGATCCCGAAATAATACCAGGTGGTTTTGATGCAATATTATCCCAAGTTGTTTGTGTAATTGAACCGCTAAGAACATAACGTGTGTCATATGAACCTGTTAATTGTGAGCTACCTGAAACTATATCTGACGGTATTCCTGTTAATCCAGAATAAATAATTTGTGATGAACCCGAAACAACTCCACTTGGGAGTTGAGCAGAGCCTGACCACACACCGCTACCATTTAATACTTGTGAACTTCCACTAACAATACCTGAAGGTATTCCTGTTAAACCACTATATGATATTTGACTACTTCCTGAAACTAAAGGTGTTGTTGTTGATACAATACTACCTGATATAAGAACTGAACCCGTAAATTGGTGTGTATCATCTAAACTATCTCCGAATTTTGTCGAACCTGATGAGAATGATGTAGTTAAATAAGTTACTGATGATGAGACGATAAATTGTTGTGCAATTAAATTACCTTGAACAGTTAAATCTCCCGTTATATTACCACTACCACTTACATTTAATGAACCAGATATTTCAGTTTTAGTATTAATTCTTAAACCATCGGTGCTCGATATTGATGCGGTAGCCGAACCTGTTGCAATTTGTGATAAATTTAAACCTGTTATACCACTTGCCGGTATGTCATATAAACCAGCCCCACTACCTGTGAATGAACCTGTTATAAATCCAGCAGCATATATGTTTGTTAATCTAAGTTCCCTATAAGAACCAACCATTTCAACACCACCATATCCTGGATTAAGAACGATTGCACCATTAGAGTTAAGATATGTTTGTGAAAATATATTACCTTGTATACTAAAGTTTGTTGCGGAATCACTTAAATTAAATGTTCCACTAATAAATTCAGATCCCGTTATATAAACGGAACCACTAATTGTTTGATTACCAATGAACACATTTGAACCGGTAGTTGCATAACTTCCTGTTTTAGATTCAATTGAATCAACCCTATTTTTTGTACCAAGAGTTGTTGTTGCAATCGATGAACTTAAAGAACCAATACTTGTAGATACACTAGAACTAAAAGTTGAAAACCCTGTTGTTCCTGTTAACTCTACTTGAACCGAACCAGATATAACATTTTCACTATCTAATTTACTTTTAATTGTTGTGTTAATAGAACCAGTGAAAGAATTTAATGATGAAATAGAACCAGTTATACCTTCAATAGAATCAACCCGATTTTTTAAATTAAGTGTTGTTGTTGCAACACTAGAACTTAATGAATTAATACTAGAACTTAATCCTGATGTTGTAGTTGCAACTGAAGAAGATAGTAAACCCATACTTGAACTTACTGAACTACTAAATGTTGAATATCCTGTTGTTCCTGTAATATCAATTTGTGAACTTCCAGAAATCAATGTTGGTCGATTAACTAAACCAAAATAATCGAATGCTCCTGTTATCGAATTCGCAACTAAATCTCCGGCAACTGTTATTGTTGTTCCTGTTTCTGAAATAATTGATACATCGATATGATCCCCACCTACTGACTTAACAATTCTACCATTAATTAAATTAGGCTCATCACCTAATGAACCTGTATTTCTTGGACCAGCAAGTAACATACCTCCTGAGTAATTACTACCACTTACATTTTGATAAACCCAATGGTTATGTAAACTATCCCAAGCTAAAGATGCGGTACCGCTTGCACTACCACTATCATATACTTTTAATCCACCGAATCTTTCTGCTGGTTCAAATACGTTAACAGATATAAATGAAGTTGCAACATTAAGTTGTGATGATGTTACGTATGAAATTGATGATGAACCAAGTACCGTTAAGTTTTGTGTGATTACAACTGAACCTGTAATTTCAGTATTGGTATTGATTCTCAATCCGTTATTTGGTGATATAGATGCGGTTGCACTTCCACTTGCGATTCGTGATAAATTTAATCCTGTAATTCCGCTTGATGGAATATTATATAGTTGACTACCATCTCCCGTAAATGAACCTGTAAATGAACCTGTATTATAAGATGATGTGAATGTATTAAAATTAGTCCGTATACTTCCACTTTCAGTTTCAAGTGAATCTAATCTACCATTTTGTGTATTATTAATCGACGCAACACTTGAACTTAAACTTCCGATTGAACTAGATATTGAACTACTTAAATTATTAGTAGTTGTTGCAACACTAGAACTTAAAGAATCAATTGAACTTGATAATGAAGAACTTAAACTTGTTATTGTACTTGTTAATCCACTTGTTGTTGTTGCAATAGAGGAACTCAATGAACCTATACTTGTAGATATACTTGAACTAAATGTTGAATATCCTGTCGTCCCTGTTAATAAAACTTGGATACTTCCAGATATAACACCATCACTATCTAATTTAGATTTTATTGTTGTATTAATAGAACTAGTAAAACTATTTAAACTTCCTGTACTATTCTCAATATTATCTAACCTTGTATTTTGATTACTGTCTGTTGTGGCAATTGAGGAAGATAAACTTCCGATTGAACTAGATATTGAACTACTTAAATTATTAGTAGTTGTTACCACCGAACTTGATAAACTTAAAATACTAGAACTTAGTACTAATGTTGTTGTTGCAACAGATGAACTTAAAGAACCTATTGATGAACTTATTGAACCGCTAAATGTTGAATATCCTGTGGTTCCTGTGATTAGTATTTGACTACTACCGCTTACAATATTAGAACCCACATAATCAATACTACCAGCACTTACCGATCCGCTAATTATATGTCCACCTTTTGCAACATTAACATAACCAGCAACAGGTGTTGAGAAATATATTCTAATGTTATTAGTATCTATTGATTCTATTTTTTGTGGAAATATAATACTTCTATTTGTATCCCAAATAGTTACAATTGGATAATCTGAATTTAAATTATGTTCTAATGACCAAATGTCGCTTGATGAAAAATATTGAGATAGTCCACCCGGTCCTGTACCCAACGATGCAATTACTTTACCTGTTTGATTACTAGGAAATGTTATTGTTGCATTGTTAATATCTATTGTTGTGATTTGTGATGGTAATATAACACTACCATTAGAATCAAACACTTGAAATATTGGATATCTTTGACCTAAATTATGTTTAAATGACCATGTTGTTGCAGGTGTTGTTTGATTTAACACCGCATATGCACCATCTGTAACTGAAGTAGTTCCACCACCCGCACCAGCATTTAATGCAAATGCTGCGGTTAACGCATATGATGCACTTAACACATTCATCGAAGATGTTTGTGATGTTAATACAACACTTGATGTAAATGTATTAAGAGAATTAACCGAACTAGATAATGTTGTAATGGAACCTGTAATAGTATCCATTCTATTATTTAAAGATGATGATAATGTTGTTGTGCTAATGTTTAATTCTTTAACATAACCATTACCATTTGTGTCCGTAATTGATGTTGTAATTTCAACACCTCCTGTTGGTATAATTTCAAACGCATCTGAACCTGTTGCACTTAATATTGGTGAACCCGAAACAAAAATATCTTTAAAATGGGAACCAATTGATACAAACGCAGTGCCTGGTACTGACTCACTAACATTTAAACCAGTACTATCATCAAATTGTAATTTTGTAAATTGTTTGTTATATGTGTTACCCTCAACATCTGAACCTGAAATTTGAAATGGAACATTTATTAATCCAAGTGCACTACCACTAAATGCAGATGCACTTACCGAACCTGATGATAGTATATTAAAACTAGTAAATATACCTCCATTTGGTACTACTAAGTTAGAAGATTCAATTCTAACATTAGAACCACTTAAAGGTGCAATTCTATTAACACTTAATAAACCATCTATTATAACTGAACCTGTAATTTCAGTCTTAGTGTTAATTCTTAATCCATCTGTTTGTGAAATTGATGCAGTTGCACTTCCATCCACAATTTTGTTTAATTCTAATCCAGTAACACCACTTGATGGTATATTATATAATTGACTACCATCACCTTTAAATGAACCTGAAAAATTTGATGCTGTTACATTTCCTGTGATGAAAATTGAACCTGTATTAACCGTGTTTGTTGAGATTAATTCCTCAACTGATGGTCCGAGAGAACCTGAAACCGCCATGTAAACTTTACCGTCGGTAGTGTTTAATGCCAATTCACCTAATTGTAGGTTTGAGTTTGTTGGTTTTTGACCTGATACACTACTCCTACGCAGTTTTACTATTTGTGCCATATGTATGGTTCTCTCCTATGTGTTTGTGGTATATACCACGATTAATTATGACCTATATAGGTCTTAACTATAAATACACAAAAATTAGGATTAAATAAATAAAAAAAGGAGGTTTTTTAGACCTCCCTTTATTTTAATGTTTTTAAATTCTATGAATATGTACCTCCGTCGATTACGGTTGAGAATTTAAGTGCTCCATCTGCATTTTTATATCCTAAAATTCCATCAAGAACATCTGTTGATTCCGTTGCTGAAACATAACCTAATACGTTAGATGAGTTTCTAAATACAACCTGAGATGTCTTAGTTCCTGCGTCTGCACCTCCACCAGCACTAACCGTTACGTTACCCGCAATTAAAGTAGCACCATCTGATGCTGTTACTTGGAATTTATTGGTATTATAACTTAATGTTGTACCATTTTCTGTTAATAAACTATCACCAATTGTATTTGCTGAAGTTGCTTTTGGTATTGTTCCACTTGTTAAACTAACTTCAGAACCTTGTTCTCCGAATGTTGTACCAACAAATTTACTACCTGAATTATTTTGATTAGTTAATAACCAATAATCGTTTTGTGAATCCCATAACACCGATGAAGAAATACCTGATGAACCTGAATCCATTACTTCAAAACCAGCATATCTCAAGAAAGGAGAATAGGCGTTCATTCTAATAATGTTGTCGTCGATTTCAACCGTTTGTGATTGGATAATAACATTTGTTGATGAACCCAAAACTTCCAAATTACCCGATACATATAAATTTGCTTGCAATTGTGTATTTCCTGTTACTGTTAGTACACCGTTTACAGTTAAGTTACCATTGTTTGTTAAACCATTTGTGGTTAATGAACCTGAAGTTCTAACGTCTCCATCATTTGTGTCAACTTCGAATTGACCGTTTCCGATTTTGAAAACAGTACCATTATAAGTAAATCCTGAACTATCAATTAATGAACCGCCAGCACCTACGGTTACAATTCTGTCTTGTGTTAAATCTTCAACGGTTGCGGACGCTAATGTTGCTTCACTATCAACATTAATTGTTGATTTAAATTGTGCAGAACCTGTAACATCTAAAGTTGAATTCATACCTACAGCCCCTCTTAATTCTGATGTAGAGTTTACTTGTAAGGTTGATTTTAAAGTTGCAGAACCTGTAACATCCAAACTTGAGTTCATACCTACAGCACCTTTAAGTTGTGATGTTGAATCAACCTGTAATGTTGATTTTAAAGTTGCTGAACCTGTTACATCCAAAGTTGAGTTAAGTCCTGTTGCACCTTTAACTTCTAATGTTGAATTTAGAGTTGATGAACCTGTAACATTTAATGAAGAACTAACAAATACACCGTTTACACCAACAAGTGTTGCTGTTTGTGCATAATCATCTATTTTTAAATAATTTGTGTCATCACCGAAGAAATTTAAATCTGCATTACCCACAAAGTGAATATCTGTATAACCTGAAGGTCCTGCACTATTATAAATTTCAAAAAGTCTTGAGTCATCTAAATCGGGTTTCAAATATAATGAACCTGTACCTTGAATATTTGTTACTTCAAGAGCACCAGATAAATTTAAATTACCATTATCAAAAGTTAAACCACTATAATTTGTTAATAAACCTTGACTTCCAACAACAACCATTCTCTTTTCGGTCAATTGATCATTGTAAACTGAACCGCTAATTACTGTGATATCACCACCGTTACCTAAGAAAGTACTACCACTTACCGTTAAATCTTCTAAAACCCCTAAATCTGTAAAGTTTACTTGATTTGCTTCTAATGTGTTAATGTATGCTGTACCACTTACGTGTAAATTTCTCCAATTTTGAGAAGAAGATCCTAAATCAAATGCGTTGTCCACATCTGGTATGATTGAAGAACTAACATCTGCACCGAATGTAACTAAATCTGTTGTTTGGTCACCAATACTAATATTACCCTTTAAAACTATATTACCATCAATCGTGGCATTTCCTGTTAAATTTAAATTAGAACCTGAAATATCTCCCGTCACTACTACTTTTCCACCGACACTCATATCAGTTGTTACTCTAACATTTGACCCTGAAATTGTGGATCCTGTGATATTGGTAACATTTGCATTACTACCAGTTAAAGATGTGATATTACCATTTGTACTTGTAAATGTTGTTCCTGTTAAATTAGAGAAATTACCGTTACTACCTGTAACACTCGTAATGTTAGCATTAATTCCCGTTAAAGAATTGATGGTTACACCTGAAATTGTATTTCCTTCAATATTACCTGTTAGGTTAATACCACTATTACCACTTTTATCTAAAATGTATAAGGTTTTTGTATTTGTAGAATAGAAAGGTAATCCGTCCAATGTTGAACCGTGAGCTCCAACACTAATTTCCGGTGCCGCCGCTCCTTGATAAATTTTAGATACAGGTTTATATCCACCAGCAACTGCTGTGTCTCCAATGAACAATACAGGAGCGTTTAGATTTTCTATAGAACCTGTTCCCATTACCAATTCACCGACGTTTGCGGTTACGTCTTTTAGTGATAGTATCGAACCTCTTCTGTGTTTAATTATTTGTGCCATGTTTTATCTTTACTTTGTTTTATATAAATACTTTATTTTTAATTAGAAAAAACCATCCCCACAATCAATTATGGAATTATTTGACCTATCCGCCCATGTTCCAAGATTTTGTATCGTTAAAGAGGCCGCAACAACTTGTGAATTTATTTGATTTTGGACAATACTCATTGCACCAGAAACTACTAAAGATTCAATATTTGGGTCTATTTTTTGAACTAAAGTTGTTTTACCCTCAACAATTAAATCACCCTTTATTCTCATCGATCCATACATACTAAGTGAACCAGTAACTTGTAAATCATTTGTTGTTGCGTAAAATGAACCTGTTGGTTTCCAAATATTTGAGTCTTGTACGTTTGCAATTGACGCAGAAAATGAAGATGAAAGGGTAGTAAAATCACTTTGTCTAATTAATTTTTCTTCACTTCCTAATGGTCCACCCTTCCAATAATCTAAATTTGTGTCCCAAAGTAGTGACCCCGATATCGTATTGGGTGATGTTGGGTCTTTTATTAATAAACCTCCATTTACCGCTGATGTACCATTTAATTCTATAACATTGTCACCAATAGCAACTGTCGTTGAATTAATGGCTGTTGTTGTACCCTTTACTAAAAGGTTACCCTTTACTGTTAAATTTGAACCTGTGGTCTCTAATGCGTCTTTTAGTGATGCCGTATATAAATTTAATCCATCGGAAGATGATCCAAGTGAAACACCTGAGATAAATAAATTATCAGCGTAAACCGCGTGTAGTGCGCCTGAAACCGCCCCTAAGTCTATAACCGACCCTGAGGGAACGTTTGTGGTATCAATTTGGAGCCAATTTATCTGTTGTAATGCCATGTAAAACTAAAGTCTTTTACATAAATACTTTTATTCTACTTCTTTGCATAAAAAAAGGGACTAATGTCCCTTTTTATTTTTAAATATATGTTTTGATTATTTTAACTATCTCATCTTTATCTCGGTAATCCCTACCAGGGACAAAAACAGGACCATCGTCTTCACCATTTAGACTTATAAAAACCGTCGGTAAGGAATTATGTCCAGTTTGTTTAACAACCTTATTCCATATTTCTTCATGTTTACTCACTTCAATTTCTGTGTATTCAATACCTTCATTGTTTAATTCTCCTTTTAATACTGAACAATGACCGCACCCGTTTAAAGTGAATATAATAATTCTATTTGGCATTATAAATTATCTAAAATATCTTTATAAAATCCGTTAGGTTGTGCACCTTGTGATCTGTTTATTAATTCCTCTCCTTTGTAAACTATAACTGTTGGTATTGACCTAATACCCATTTCAATCGCAACATCACTATTTTCATCTACGTTGATTTTAATGAATGAGGTATTTGGGTACTCTTTTTCAATGTCCTCTAATCTTGGGATTAATGTTTTACAAGGTCCACACCATGGTGCCCAAAAATCAACTAATACATTTTTTCCTTCTAATTGTAATTCTTTTAATTTATCTGCTGTTACGTTTTCCATATTTAATTTTTAAAATCCGATTTTACTTTTATTTGTTGTTTTGAATAGTTCAACATCTACATTATATATATCGGCTAAAGTCATTCCCTCTGTTACTTCATGGTCTTTTTTAAGATGTTTTAAAAGACTATTTGATTCCTCGACTGATAACTTACTAAACTTGTGTTCAGCAATTAAACGACCCTTACGAAGTAACGCTTGGTCGATTTTTTCTCGTTTCATATTAAAGGTGGCAACAATTTGAATAGATAAACAATCACCTAAAATACCATCGGTTAAATTAAGGATGTTAGACACTCCCGCAGGTGAGCCATTACCTTCTCTATCTGAAATTACTCTTTCAGCGTCTTCAATTACTAAAATTGCATTTTTATGTTCCATTAAGAATGGAATAATTGATGGTTCAGATAACATCTCCGCCATTGATGGTGGAATAAACAGAATGTCCTTTTCTTTAATTAACGTACTAAGATATTTGATGTATGAGGTTTTCCCCGTTCCAGGATCTCCGTGTAATAATATAATTCCCTTTCCGTTATTTTCGTTTAATTTTTTAACAATTACATCGTGAACTTTAATAAACTCAGAACCATAATTTAATTCCAATTCCATTGGTGGAACATATAAATCATATTCTTCAGTATCCATGTGTCCGTGTTCACTTTTAACCAATTGGATATTAGATTTTTTTCTTGTCTTTTCGAATTTTTTTAATTCTTCGGTTTGTAGTTGTTCTGATAGTTTACCATTCTTTATATCGTAAACAATATCAAGTTGGATTAAGGGGTCTTTGTCTTTACTGGTGTTACCAATAACTCTAATCATGATTTTCTTCTCATGATTAATATACAATGATTGTGACGATAAATCGTATCTTCTATTTGATGAAAAAATATTTGTCTCTTCTTTAAATCCTAAACTTAAAAAATAATCAATAATTATTGGGTCGTAACTTAAATTATTAACAAATTTTGATGGTAACGTATCATTTAAAATAAGGTAATATTGTTCTGTTGGTATTTCACTTCCGTAAACTGTATCGTATAGAGGATAGTTCTCTGGTAAATGTCTTGTCATGTTACAATAATAAAATAAAATAGTTAAAAAATAAAGTTAATTAAGACAAATTTTGTAGTAACCTCTCATATCAATAAAGATATTATCTTCGTTAGTCTTTGATAATTCATCTTTATTAACTTCAACAGTAAACACAACTTGTCTTAATGATTCAAATTGTTCTTTACTTAAAGTAGGATAACCAAATTTTTGAAAATTCTCTTTAGATAATTCTGTCATTCGATTATAAAAAGAGTCAACATCAGAATCTCCAATAAAGTATTGTGTGGCTTCTGTGTTGTTTGAAAAATACAATTTAACTTTTTGAATGTATATTAAAATTTCTGCGGATAAGTCCATTAGATTTTTGATATTTGATTAAGTGTTAATTCGACAGCTGTGTTTCTACCAAAAATTTTCACTTCGATTGAAACTTTTTCTCCATTTATTTCGGAAATAATTCCTTCGAATGAACTAAATGGTCCTTCAGTAACTGTAATTTGATCACCTATCGAATATTTTAATTTTTTAGAATCCACATGTTGTTCTAACACTTTATCTACTAAAATACGTTTGATGTCACTATCTCTTAATTCAATAGGAACTCTATTTCCACCCATACCCATAATATTAGGTAACAATGAGATAGTTTTTAATTCATCTTCATTTAGTTTTTTAGGTGTTTCAAAATAAAGATATCCACTATAAAGAACTTTTTCTCTAATTGCTTTCTTATTACGAACAACAACAACATTTTTTTCTGTTGGACATACGAATCGAGTAATACTATTCATCTTACCCAAAGAAATATATTTATTAAATTCTTCCGCTAACGATCTTTCCTTACCGGGTAGAACTTTTACCAAGTACCATTTTGTTTCCATAATATCTTTTTTAAATAAATACGAATTTAATAATTCATAATCAAGAGTTCGGTACCCATATTCTGTTTACCATCTTTCTTAGCAGCCGCAGCTTTTGCAAAATCTTTTTGTTCCCATTTATACTCATCTTTAGGAAACCATTCTGATAATTTAGGGAAGTCATAGTAAGATAAACTAAACTTACCTTTAATATTCTTAATACACTCAGCAAGTCTTGTGTGGTCATTCACATCAAAATCGTGATTGGAGTAGTAATTCTCAGTCTTCCAATATGGTGGGTCCATATAGAAATAGGTCATTGGTGAATCGTATTTTTCAACGACTTGTTGAAAGTCCATATTCTCAACGAATGTTAATTTATCGAAGTGTTCGCGGAATTTTGGGTTCTTTAACTTATCCATAAAGATAAGAACCTTACAACGATACTTTCCCTTATAATCTGTGTAAGCTGCAGTTTCTGGTTTAGAACCAGAGAACACTTGACATAGAACGTAGACATATTTACCCGCAATATCTAAGCTGTTTTCATCGGTGATTACCAAATCGTTATTAAAAACCTCTTGTTGGTATTGTTTAAACATTTCAGCGTATTCGGGTGGGGTATCGACCACACCTAATTGTTGACATGGGTATTTTGACAATTCTTCCCACAATACGTCGTATTGTTTAGACCACTTCATTAAATTAGCATTAAGACGATTAAAGTCATTATAGACAACCGTCTTTAAATTAGGGTACTTACTCAGATCCATATTAAAAAAGACCCAAAACATACCTGAAAATCCCTCTACATACGTTTCGATGTCTTTGGGGATGAATGGAACAATCCACTTACCAATACGAGCTTTACCTCCAATGTAACTAATCATCTTTTTCTATTTGTTTATATCATCAAATATACCTTAAATTATTTAAAAAAACAAATTAATAGTATATATTTTATTATGGCATGTAAAAATTGTAAGAATAAGGACGAGTTTAAAAAAGAAATGTACGATTCCACCAAATTGGTCGATAGTTGGGTTATTTGGTTTGCGGTTATTTGGTCGGGATTGGCAATTTATGGTTTTTATTCATTAATTACCAAGTTTTTATGAAAAATGGAAAATATTTTATAGTACTTTTTTCAAACAAAAAGAAAATTAAAATACTTTATAAGTGTATGCAGAAAACCACTGTATATGAGTATTGGAGGGAATTTAAAACCCAAAGAAAACCGCCATTCGTTAAGGTTCAAGGAGGTAAGAGAAATCAAGATTTAATATTTGAGTTGGCATTAATATTCCCAAACAATAGATGGGTAACTCAGGTATGGGTTAAAGATAGTTTAGGTAGGAATGAACCGGCAATTATTGAGGACAATAAGTTTCGTATTAAAGAAATTGTCCCGTATTGGCAGGAAGAGTTGATTTACGATTTTCATACTAAGAAAAGAATAAGATATCATGAAATGATGGAATACATCACATCAGTTAAAGATATTGCACAAATTTTTACATTAAATAAAAATTTATTTGTACAAATTGAGAATGACGTTAGAATGTTTGGTAATAAAAATAAATTTGATTCGGATAGATTATTCGACATTGTAAGGGAAGACCTATTGAAAAGAAGACATGGAAATTTTATCTTCGTTAAGGATGTTAATACCCATCAAAGAATTTCATTATACAATTTACTTGAAAGTAAGGGATTTAAAAGAACAGAACTTTTTAGACATTACTCGTATTAAAAACAATATCTACTGAACCAATCGTTATGTTAAATGAATCTTTTGGTTTCTCCATCTTCATCCCATATTTTTTTTGCATTATATCAAACGCCTTTATAAACTCTTGATTTGATAGTTCCAATATGATTGTTGTTGATTTCGTTTCGGCATTAATTTTTTCCAATAAGTCACTTATTATTGCCAATTGATTTAATATGTCACCTTTTTTTTCCATAACCTAATATCTTTAATATTTTATCTATTATAGATACTTTCTTTTCTGGTTTAAATAAGTCCGTTTTATTTAATTTTTTAATTTCCTCAATCATCTGAATCTTCTGTATCTCTATCTCCTTCTTGTCCTTCTCCATCTCCTTCTTCAACCAATCCGATGCTTGTTGTAATCTCTTGTCCATAGTCGTTTAATAGATTTATGTCTTTAAGTTTTTCTAACGATTCTTTCTTAAATAATTCTTGTAATTCTTTTACTTTTTGTTGGAATAACTTTTGTTTTTCCTCTTCATCTCTATTGATTTGCAAAATCTCTAAAGCACATGCAAATACAACGTCGTAACCATCTTGGGTTCCGTTAGAAATTAAAGACAATAATGTAAACTTTTCGTTCTTATCTTGTATTTTAATTTTGATTGAACGATATGGTTTTATGATGTCTTCATATCTCCACGTCAATGGTAATTTTATATCCAAACTAACATTCCCTTCAATCTCTCTTAAAGAATGAAAATGAGGTCTTAATGATTTTATACTTTGAAACACGTTTTTAAATTAATATATAGGTTATGATATATGATATCGATAGTAATAGTGAAATGTTTTCCACCTTACCTAACGTCATAGGTTGCGGATTGTCCTGAGTAAGTTTCATCACAAACTCTAAAATTACTCTTAACGAGTAAAGTATACTCAATACAAATAAAAATAATTTAATTTGCTCCATCATGTTTTTTCATTTCATCTAGTATGTCCTTACGATACACCGCAATAAGGAGTTTTATTTCTTGTGCATATTTTCTTGCTCTAATTGATGCACTTCGATTTCCTTTATCGTATACTTTTTGAGTATCGACTGACATTTTCTCAACTAGATCTTTAATTTTAGTTAAAGTCTGCATAATAATTTCAGTTTTTAATATCAATATACGGGAAAAAATCTACTTTTTCAAGTTTTGTTCAAATAATTTATAAATTTCGGTTAACATATCCAATTCAGATCTGGTCTTCCTATATCTGAAGTTGAATAACTTATCAAAATACTCATAAATTCTAACGGGATGTTCATCTAATTTATTAAAATAGTATGCTTCAAGGAAGAAATTCCAAAAATATTCATAATAATTACCCCTCTCTTTGAAGTATATTTTCTCTTTATTGAAACTATCTATTGTTCTGTCCCAACACCATGTGAAGTGGTTTCTTTGGTCTTGCTCTAATTCTGTAACGTCGGCTCCCATGAATGTTTGGTCAACTAACACGTATAAAGACACAAGAAAGTCGTGAAAAAGTTCTGTTTTCTCACGACTTATATTGTAGGCTCGGTGCCAAATATCTATTTGATGTTTATAACTCTCAGATGAGACAAACTCTAAATAACCTTCTCTATTCTCCATAATCCTAACTTATTAAAATATAAGGATAAAAGAAAATAAAACGAAGATATTATTGAGTTTTTTCGTTATAATTTGTAAGTTTTTTCATTTTTCTCATTTCCTCTAAAAGGATTGGATCAATACTTACTTTAGACTCGTTAACAGATTTAACTGGTTGCGGTTCTTTCTTATACAACGGTTCAGCTTTTTTATCTTCTGATTTTCTTTTAACTTCCTTTTCTAATTTTTTTGGTAAATCTGTTTTAACAACATTTGCAACATCATCACTACTATTACCCATTAATCTGTCACCATCTAATGACATTTTCAATCTTTTCTTGAATTGTTCAGATGGTTCGTTATCGTATTCTAAATTCTCTAATCCACGTCCTCTTTGGTCTGCAACAAATTCGTCTTCTTTTTCTGTGTTGTTTACTTTAACACTTTCACCTTCTTTGTTTTGTTCAGGAAATTTGTTGTTATTGTTACCAGGGATTGATAAGTAATCTTTCATTTTCTTATCGACATCTGATAAATATGAATTATTTTCTACCCCACTTTCTTTACGTGATTTTTTAGCCGCATCTAAACCTGGAACTGATTCATTAACCATTTTAGCGATTAGGTTGATTAGTTCAGATTCAGTTAAACGTAATGTTTTCTTTTTAGATTCGTACATTCCTGAACCACATTCACATATCTCTTTACCACATTCTTCACATGTTCCTTCGTCAACATCTTCCATAGTTGGTCCATCACATCCTTCACATTGTTCTTCTTCTCTCATTTCTTCTTCTTCCATTTGACTCCAACATTCCTCAACATCATGTTCTTCTCCGTCAACCGTAAATGATTTTTCACCTTTTTCTTTGGCATCTAACATTGCTTTAACGAATGCGTTACCTTCCATTGGTTCTTGATTTTTCATATTTGTATTTTCTTTTTCTTCTAATTCTTGTCCCATTTGGTCTAATTTTTCAATCATATCCGCATGAGATTCGTATACTTTTTTATCAATTAACAATTCCTTTTTAGAATCATTGTTATCTTGTATATATTTTTCAGCTTCTTCCTGTGTGTCAAAAGAATCTATAGGTTCTCCTTCACATGTTACGTGATATACTTCCTTTTTATCGCCTAATGATTCCCTAATAATGGTTTTTCTTACCTCTTGGGAAACCACACTTTCTATAATTTGTGTTAGTTCGCTTATTCTCATACTAAATAAATATCTTAGTTATCTCATTTAATACAATTTTTTCCATTTCCTTGTATGGAATACCGAATTTTTTTGATGTTTCGGTAATTGCATGTTTTATTTCTTGGTCTTCTTTAATGAATTCTAATGCTCCTGTGTTCCCTTGGTTACAATATGGGAACTTTTTACACTTATCTTTAACCTTTACAAACACACTATCAGGTCCTCCCCACTTTGGAAAATTCTTATCTTTTACCGCCCTACCTTTATAGATACTATCGGGACCATCGATTTTTAATGGGTTTTTACGTCCACCCTTGGTTGTTTTACCAAAAGCCGGTACATCATATGAACCAGATGAACTAGCGTCGGTAGCCTCTTTAAACTCGATATCCTGCTCTTCAGTTAATTTAGCGTTGTTTATTTTATGTATTTCTCTTTTAATCATTGGACTAAACGCATTTCCTTCGTATGAACCAGATGATGACGCTCCTGTTTGTTCTTTCGTTTCCTTTTTTGGTTCGATACCTTTAATAACTTCCTCAGTTATATCCTCACCAATTTCACCTATAAAAACCTTAGGATTAACACCCATTGCCGCCGCAGTACATAATCTTGTGTTACCAGCAATAAGAATATATCTTTCACCCATTTTTAGAATTAATGGTCGATTATATTCACCTGATTTTATTGCCCTTATTAACTTCTTTGGGTTTGTCTTTTTATACATTTTTGCAATATCATTAACTGCCTCAAAGTCACCCTTCTCTATTTCGTTTGATTCTGTATTCTCCAATTTAAGCCAAACATCATCTGTAAGTGTCTGTTCCTTCAACCCATCGAAAGAGCTCACGAGTTCCTCCACAGAAATATCGATTTTCTCCTTTCTTCTTAAATCTTGTGATGTTCTTTGAAACTCCTCCATTTCACCCCCAATATCAGGTTTAATTACTTTTTCCATTATCTACTAACGTTTTTTAATGCACCTTCCCAAAATGACTTTCTTTGCCATAATGTTTTAAATAACTCAACAACGACTTTAGTTGATAAATCGATTATCTTATCATCAATCTTTTTTGTTCCCAACTCATCTTGAATGGTTTTTATAACCATTTTATGGATTTGAGTACTATTCATAAAATCTCTAATCTCTTTTTTAGTGATTTTTTCGATTTCTCTTTTATCTTGTTCACTAAGTGCCATTATATATTATTATCTCTTTGTGTTATCATTGGTTCCATGGTGGTTTTGTAAGTTTCTTCAAACTTTACTAATTTCTCCATAACGACCAAAGTCTCAGCTTCAATTTTTAACATTTCAGCATTTACATAAACACCACTCTCTTCACCCGCAATGAACACAAAACTAATATCTCCATCAGTTAATTTACCATCCAATCTAATTTGTCTTTCACTTATTGTCATTCCCGGATCAAATTCAACAATTTGAGAAACTTGTTGTCTAAAATTATCAATTAAACCAGATATTGCAGTTTTTTGTTCGTCTTGTAGTCCCATATCCGACTCATCAGTTGATAACATTTTAACGTCAACATCATTGATTACAATAACATCATCGTTAATTTCACGTTCTTGTTCAGGTGTTTGTGGTTCTTCCTGTTCTCTTAGAGTTCTACTTAATGTCTTAGCCTCACTAATATTTCTAATAGTGTTTAACATCTTCTTGGTAAAATCGTAATCATTTCTCATTTTCGTGTGTATTGTTAAAAAAGACCCTAAAATTAAATGAAGGGTTTATATCTGTATAAATACTTGAAAAGTTGGATTTACATATAATTCCCTTGAAATTTGATATATTTTCTAAGTATCCTTGTGATGGTACGGTTTGTTTGAATATCCCATGTTCGTCACATAATTTTTCACATAATTTTGCAACAGCTTTCATCTGGTCTTCTCCGTATTTGTCCCAAAAATAATAATTCCTCCAATTACGAATGTATGGTTCGGACCTATATGGGTCGCCAATCCAATTATTAAGGATGCCAGTGATAGTATTTTTAGAAAGCCAACCCAAGTTCTCGATTGCAATTTTAATCATCTTATTGTCAATCTTTGGGTTTCCAAAAGTTTCGGATGATTGGTTAGTATCGAATAATTGATAAACATCACCCATCTTAGAAACAACAAAATGGGGTATATCTTCATACATCCCATTTTTACGATACTTTATCATATTGATAAAATCGTCAACTCTTCTTTGTGTGTCGTATAGTAATATTTGTGTTTTCTTAGACTTTCTTCGACTGACGTTTAGATTTTTATTATTAATAGTTTCAATTTCATATATCGACATTGTTCCACATTTAATTAGTGTTATTGTTTACCTCATCGTCTGAATTTGGTATAATAACTTTATTATTTTCCAAATCGTAAATCACTTGATTTGGGTTTATTTCATCCTTTTCCAAATATAATTCCTCATCATATTGTTTAATATTCTTTCTTTTATTCGGTCCGTGTCCGTAATAAAAAGGAATATGTGTTCCTATATTTGAAAACCCAAGGTTACTCGATGATTGGGTTAAATTTAATTCCTGTGTTTGGGGTTCTGATTCTACTTTTTTTTTTCATCATCAGAATCAGATGATGTGTTTTGGTCAATTGCGTCGTTAACCACTTTTAACATTACATCAATCTCTTTAATTTCTGACTGATAAACAGGTTCGTCGGTTGACTCTTCGGGTGTCACAGATGGGTTGGGTACTTGTTCTTCCCAATAACGTTTTTCCATTTCTTCATCCCATCCATCTTCTATCGATTCTTGATTAAACTCATTAATTGCCTCGGTTAAATAATTCTCATTTTGGAAAATATTCTCCGTATTTGGTGTTATAGTGGAAAAATTTTCCTGAATTTCTTCTTCTGTTGGTTCTTCTTGTAAAATTTTCTCTACTTCTTCTTCAGTAAAGAATGGTTCCTCATCCTCTAATCCGTCCATTAATGTTCCGTCCCAATGAGAGATATCATCGTCCAAATCATACCTCTCTCCAAATGGTGCGACTGACTCCATTTCTTTTTTAAACGCATATTCAACCTCTTTAATTAATTCGTCATCAAATGGTTCATCATATAATCCCAACTCTTGGTCGTTCTTCATAATTTCAGATAATAACTCTCCCCTTCGTTTATATTCCTCAGCTGCCGATTTTAATTTTTCGTTTGGTTCCGTTTTGTTTAGTAACGCATCTTCTAATATTTTTAAATCATTTTCTGATAAATGCACTCTTGTGGTTTCATCAACAAAGTTTTTTAAATCTTCGGGTGTTGATTCATCATCTTTACCTCTCATAACCAATTGATTAAATGCGATAATCAGAGCAATTGCCAATGGGTCAAATACAATTACAATTAAAATGATAAAAAATTTAACGACACTGTTTAATTCAACACCAAACGCCTCAGCAACAAATCTAAACCCCCCAACTTCCTTTTCAAGTCCTAAGTTTTCAGTTTTAATTTTATTAATCTCATCATTTTCTTTTGCGTTATCTTGTTGTAATAAAGATATGTTGTCATTAAGTTTTGCAATTTGTTTATCTCTATTATCTATTGAACGGAGTAAACGTGAATTAACTTTACCACCATCAATAATCTTACCTTGATTAGAATTAAATTCCGTAATTTGTGTTGATAGTTGTTTTATTTGTGCTTCGTTCTGTTGAATCTTTGTTGTGTGAATTAATAATTCTCTATCGACTTGTTGTAATGCAAGATTTTGTTGTTGAAACGCATTTGAAAGATATCCAAAAATACCCGCCGATGTGATTAACATTAAAATTCCCACAGAAAATGATAGGTACCATTTATTGAATCCTTTTATCTCATTCCATTTTTGTTTTAAATAAGTTGCCGAAACAATTTTCGCCAATTCTAAAGAACTTGCCATAACCATAACTGCAACCGCAGCACCACTAAATAGTACCCCCAATCCAGTTACTGAAAAATATGCAGCACTACCCGCAATTAAAATTGCCGATAATGCCACTAAGTATTTTAACCAATTTTTTTCCATATTACAAATAATTTAAGAGACTAAAGCTCTCGTTTCTTAATTTTTTAATTGCCTTATCACGTAGTTGTCTAATACGTTCTTTAGTACAACCAAACTCCTCACCTAAATCTTCTAAGTTAGACTCAATTCCTGTTAATCCATAATATCTTTCAATAATTACTTTCTCTCTGTCATCTAACACACTTAACATCGCAGCAACCTTTTTCTTAATTTCTTCCGGTGTATTCATTAACTCTTCTGGATTCAACGCGTCTTTGTTTGGGATTACGTCAATTAGTTGGTCTCCCTCATCATTAATTTGTTTATAAAGACCAACACAATATGGTAGGTTAGAAATGGGTTCATCTCCCGTAGAAATAAAAAACTTATCTTCATTTCTAGATCCTTCCTCTTTTCTTGCCTTTTGAGCTTCTTGGATTAAATTAGATGGAATACGAATTGTTCTTGAATTCTCGTTAAGAGATGCCATGATAGATTGTCTAATCCACCACACAGCATATGATATAAATCTCAACCCACTTGTTGGGTCAAATCGTTCAGCTGCTTTAATTAAACCAATATTACCTTCCGAAATTAAATCAAGTAAATCCATACCTTGATTTTGAAACATCTTCGCAGATGAAATAACAAACCTTAAATTACTTACAACAAGTTCGTCATATAATTTTGTTTTCTCCTCTTTGGTAATTTTTTTATTCTTTAATAACTCAAAGATTTCATCTTGTCTTTCGTGTGTCATAACAGGAATCTTACGGATGTCCTTGATGTAACTTTGAATTTCGTCGGGATTTAGAATGATAGACTTTTTCATACTTGTTGGTTTAAATGGTGATTTGTATGTTAAAGATAAGTAAAATATTCTATTTCTCAAAATTATCTAAGAAATTTTTTTCTTCGGGGGTTAAACTATCAATACCCATCTGTTCTATTTTTTCAAGTAAGTCATCCAAATCCATTGATGGTGACTCAATTCTATTACGATCGTAGTTAATTGTCATGATTCCACCCTCTTTGTCCATGGGTTTAAAAATAAATTCTTTCACTTCTTTTGGTAGATGTGCGGTAACTAAACTATCTCTATCGAATATAAAATAAAACTTGACTTGGTCTACGGATAAAATTGAAAATAACTCAGTTGATATAGTTTTATAATCACTATCTGAGTCAAATATAACAATAATATTTTGTGAATTTTCTATAACGTATCTAACACTATCGATTATTGGATTATCACCCAAAACGTCTGAACAAAAATATTCAACATCTTCATGATCGTCGAACATACCAAAAACAAAAAGAATATATGTTTTCATATTGAATAAACTAATATATTGATTATTTTTTTAATTTAAGTTTCCAATAAACCCCTCCATCAACATATGGTGTAAATGTACCACTTGTTCCATCTAACACTCTATTTGCAACACCCACTCCAACATGAAATATCTTGTCATCTTTTGTTTTAAACAAAATACCTGTACCAATGTGTGATACCACATTCTCTTTATTAAATCCACCATCTAACCCAAAAAATAGTTGATTCTTCTTAGGTTCTTTAGTGTATATAGTATCTTTCACAATCATACGTTTTACATCGGCAATAAATTGTCTATTAACAATACTATTTTTAGATATAGTATCTATAAGTGTAACTGTTCCTTGATTGTTTGGTAATGTTAAAACTTCTTTGTGTTGTACCTTTGCAAAATGTATTTTTAATATTTCCATGGTGTCTATCTTTTGATAAACAGGAACCTCAACTATTTTTTCAACCTCAACTTCGATAGGTACTTCAACTTCTACTTCTACTTCAACTAACGAATCAACCGAAATGGTATCATGAACAGCGTAAGGTATTGAATCTACCTTTACTGTTGTTCTGTTAGGCATTATACCCTTTGGGTTAATAAATTCAATAATCACTATCAATATTAGTAATAGAATTATTGCGTTTGGTATGTTGAATATTTTTTTCATTTATCTTAATAAAAGTATGGATGTTGCAATAATCCCAACAAAAGAACCAACTTTATAAAAGAACGTTTTAGTTCTTTGTCCTTTCAATTCTTTTAATAGACTTTCCGATTTTTGTCTTTCTAAACCAAATTGTTCATCTTTTTTGTTGATTATCAATTCGAGATTAGAAATCTTTTGGTCTTTAAGTGTGTCTTTTTGTTTAAATAAATTAATTTGTTGGTCTTTTAAACCAATAACGTTTTTTAATTCAACAATCTCTAATTTTAATCCATCATAACGAAATAAATCTTGAGTGATTAATATTGCTGTTTTTTTTGATATGATAACTTTATCAGGATCTGATACTGTAATTTTAGTTGTATCTGTTTGTGAGTAACTGCTCAAGCTCAACATTACCAATAGTGGTAATAGAATTAACTTTTTCATCTGTGTTGTTTTTAATAATAGTTATGTTTTTTGTTACATTGTCGATTTGTTTATCAACATTAACAATGTGATTATCGACCTTTTCGATTTGATTGTCTATTTCTTTATTTGCGGTATAAACAGAATCTATCTCTTTTTGTAAGGATTCAATTTTAGCATTATATCCAGCAACGTCAGTTTTTATACCTTGATTTTGAAATATGGTATAAGCGGCTAAACAAGCAATCAAAACTAATAGGACGTTTGTTTTATCAATCTTCATATTATATGTTTTATTATAAATATGAAGAAAGGGGACTTTCGTCCCCTTTTAATGTTATTTCTTCTTCTTCACGATTTCATCGATAATTCCGTAGGATAGTGCTTCGTCCGCCCCTAACCATAAGTCTCGGGACGCGTCAGATTTAACCTGTTCTGCGGACTTCCCACAATAACCACCCAATAACTCAAATAAGGTGTCGTTAACCTTTTCCCACTCTTGAAATGTGATACGAGCGTCTTGAATATTTCCACCCGCCCCTCCTGAGGATTGGTGTAACATGGTACGTGAGAACCTCAAGGAACCACGTTTACCTTTAGTACCAGCTCCAAGTAGGACTGAACCCATTGAAGCCGCCATGCCCGTATTAATGGTACGAATATCTGAATTGATGTAATCCATAACGTCTACCATAGATAACCCCGACTTAACACTTCCACCAGGACTGTCGATGTGCATAGTAATATCCAAGTTATCCAAACTATCCAAAAACATCAATTGTGCCTGTACAATTGTTGACATGTGGTCGTTTACTTCGCCAGCAACCCAAATAATACGTTCCATCATTAAACGTGAAAATACGTCCATAATTGTCACATTCATTTGTCTTTCTTCCAAAATATATGGAGTTAAGCTGTTTTCAACTTGTTGATTGTAACGATGTAAGTCTAATGAACTCACTCCATGGTCTTTAGCATATAGACCGAAACCTTGATAATCTTTTGGTGTCATATATTATATATTTTGTTATAGTACAAATATATGTAAAAATCTCTGAAATAAAAAACAAATAATCAAAGATATTTATTAACATGATTAAAATGACAGATATTATTAAAGAAGGTAATTTGGAAATACCTAGTACAAATTTACTAAGATGGTTTTTACAACGTAAAAATTCTACGTTTGTTATGTTCGATACCGAAACCACGGGGTTAAGTAAAGGTAGAACTGATCAAATAACTCAATTAGCAGCAATTGCTGCCAAATTCGATTTAAGACAATTAAAATTTGTTGAGGTTGATAGATTTCACGAAAAAATTAAACTTAATGATTATATTAAAGATATTGTTGATAAGTCTGAGGATGTTCCTGATGACAAGGATAGTCCAGAGTTTACATCACAACTACATGGTAATAACGTCAAGGCGGTTTTGAAATTTAACCATTATGACCTTGCCAACTCTGATGAGTTTGAGGATGAAAGAGAATCCTTAGAGAGATTCGATTCATTTTTAGACAAACATAGTAACGTAGTTTTAATGGCACATAACGCACCATTTGACTTGAGTATGATTCAGGTTCACGAAATTTTTAAAACTAAAGACAGAGAAGTATTTGACACCATCAGTTTCTTCAATAAAGTATTCTTTCCAGCATTAGAATCACTATCAACTGAAAATGAACATTTTAAATCGATAAATGATAAGTTTGCGTCGAGTGCAAGAACGGGAAAAAAATCAAGTGCGATGGGTAGTCTTATTAGTGGATTTTTTCCAGACCCAATGGAAAAAGCTGTATTATTAGGAAAATCTCATGACGCACTTGTTGATTGTGAGAACACATTAAATGTAATTGAACGTGGCCTGAAAATTGTTTCAAGCCACATTCGTTAAGATATTTTAGTTGTAATAAAATCTATTGAGGACACATTCTCCTCTTTTTTAATCATAATAATATTATCCGACCAGTTACGGATTAAAGAATTATGTGATATTACTAATATATGGTCAAAATAGCTTTTAATTTTCTTAAAAAATTCACCCACCATTTCAAGGTTTTCATCTGCAATTTTACCAAAGACTTCATCCATTACAACGATGTTAGGCTTTGGTAGTGATGATATTTTAGTTAAGACACTACGTAACGCTAATGAGGATATCGTTCTTTCGTAACCAGAACCCGAATTAAGGGGTTTAGCAACACGAGTCTCAGTATCTATCATAATAAATTCAACCTCATTCTTATCGGTTACATTCAATTCTAATATGAAATGACAACTATCAACAAGTAACCTATATAATTCTTGGTTAATCAACGGAATCATATTTTTCATGATTACTTTAGATATACCATTTTTACCATAGATTGTTAAGTAAATTTTAAATACCGCAAGTAATTCCTGTTCTGATTTAATCTTACCAATCAAATCATTATTAATACCAATTTTATCATTCATGTTACTAATATTGTTTTTGTGTTTTTCAATATTTGTACCAGTAACACGAATATCGGCATTTGCTGTTTCAATTTGAGTCCTTAAAGCGGTAACTAATGAATCAATTCTTTGGTTATCCTCTAACTTCTTTTTATTATCGTCATATCTATCCAAACGTAATTGTTTGGCGTCAATCTCAAGTTGTTTTTGTTCGACCTCCAATTCATATCTCTCTTTACGAAGTTTGTTTCTTTCGTAAGTGTCAAATTCGGTTCTCAGCGTATCAAATCGTTCCGATTGTTCTTTTAATAAATCAAATTGAATCTGATTTAGTTCCATCTCTTTAATGATGTCCTCGATTTCTTTTTTAATCTTTTCAATTTCTTCAGTATGGTCAACCTCATCTAAAGCTCTATTGCAAGTTGGGCAGACAGTGCCTTCTTCAAATTGTTTAATCAATTTTTCCCTATCTCCCTTTTCATATTTGTATGCAACATCGATTCCTTGAAGATTTGCCATCTCGCCTCTTAATTCCTTGTGTTCGTCTTCGTGGTAATATTTTGAAGGTTCAACTACATTGACGTTATCGGCATTAGTTTGACTCGCTGTTTTTAATTTATTTAAATCAACAATTTCTTTTTCAAGTAAAGTTGGGTTGGTATTAATTAATTCTCTGTCAACATCATTGTTTCTTGAAGATAATGCACCATCTCTTTCACCTTCTAAACGTTTAAGTGTTTTGCTATATTCGGCTAATTGATTATCTAAAGTAATTAGTTGTTCTTCGGAATTAGTTATACTATCGTTATACGTTCCATTATCAATCTCTAATTGGGTAATGTTATACGTGTTAGAAATTAATTTTTTACTCCAATCGTTATAAATCTCCTTAGCAAATTCTTCTTTAAGTTTAAGACTCTCCAATCCCATAAATTTTGTTAGGATTTGTCCACGAGCCGTTGGTTTAGATTCAATTAACTCTTCGAGATTATAACCAGTTGTTAGAATTGTAGAAAGAAAATCCTCCTCCGTACCGATTGCTGAAGAAATGAACGCCTCTGTTTCTCTACGTTGTTCACCAGATAAATTTTCAATCGTTCCGTCTTCTTTTTTCTTATAGAATTCTAATTCGTTTTTAATCGTATATTCTCCCGACTTACTCATTTTACGAGAAGTCTTTCTCTCAATTACATAATCATCTCCATCGATACTAATCTCACCACGAACACTAACATCATTCTTATCTGTAAATCTATTAAAGATTTCAGCATTAGTTTTTGTCTTTGTTGTTGCATTAAAAAATAAAAACATTAAAAGGTCAACTGATGATGTTGACTTACCTCCAAAGTTTTTAGGTGTAGATTCAATTACTGTAATACCTTCGAGATCGACAAAGTTAATAATATTGTTATCACCGAAAGATAAAAAATTAGAAAACTCAATTCTTTTAATAAACCATTTGTTGTATCTGACTTTGTTTTCATTTAACTTATCTATTTGTGAATTTACTCTATTATCTAATCTGTCAACCAATTCCCATTTAATATCAATACTATTATCCTTAATAAAATCCTTCATTAAGTTTTTTTGGTGCTGGTGGTCAAGTATATTGTCACTAACCTCTAAAGATTCTAAACGTGTTCTATTAACGTTTAATAAATTCTTTGTAATTACTGAAATATTTTTTGATTTATACTTCTCCTGAAAATAAGATTTCACCCTTCTGATTTTCTCAGGGGTGAAATTCTCCGGTACGTCTTCCCACGTTACTTTTATGAATGGATTCATTATTTACTAAAAATTTTATTTGCAACTTCTGCAACTCTTTGTCTTTTTTCTTCCTCAGTTAAACCACAATATGGTCCATTTAAAACCCATTTACCATCTCGTTGTTTATTATAAGTAAAACAAAACTCTTGTGGTATACATATCCAATCCTCAGCTTTATATGAGTTATTAACTTTACGATCAAATGCAAATTTAATTTTAGTAAAATCTCTAATCGTATCGCTATATACAACAATTAATTGGTCCATTTCTGCGTTGAACCTATAATAAATATTTTTTTCAAATCCCACATGTGAAATAATATGATATTGAAATGTGTTCTTTTCAGACAATTCACCTAATCCAAAATAAAACCATTTTCTATTTGGCATATTGAGTGTGTTGATGCCCAATCCAAATCTATCCCTTTGGTTGCTCACCCATCTATCTCCGCTCCATAATGCATTTTCTCCTTCCGCACCATAAGTACCATCTTCAAATAAATTATCAATACCCTTTTCGGTTCCATGTATAAATTTTTTACCTAAAACTTCTTCCGCGAATTTAATCCACGTATCCCTCATTTTTTTGTCATTATAGTTATCTTTTTTTACTCCGTCTTCAATTCTTTCGTATATGAAATTTCCCATATTATTTTTTATTATTTAATTCTATTTTCTTCAAAAAACTCGATTATGGCATTAATTGCCCAAACTGATCCTGCAGTAAACATTCCATCAAAAAATACATAGAATAACCACGGACTTTCAAAATAATGATTTGTTAATCCACCCAAAACAAGAGACATAAAAAATCCAACCCAAGTAGAGGTACAAAGTGTACAACTAATTAAGTCACCGAAAAATTTAGAATGTTTCTTTATCCAATCTCTTTGATTGTCAAAAATTTTACCCCATACGAGAATCGATGTCATCCCGTATGCCGCTAATACCCAAAAAACTAATAGTGTCATAATATTTTATTTATTTAAAAAATATAACAAAATAAATTCATAAAACAAAATTATTCGTCATATAATGATTTATTCTCGGTATTTTTAATTTGTCTATTTTTATTTAAACTTTCTAATGATGTTGTTATTTTATTGAGTTCTTCTTTTAGTCTATTGTTTTCAATTGTTAATCTATCGACTTCTTGTGTATCAATTATTTCTTTAACTACTTCATTAACAATAGTCTCACCTTGGAGTGTGACTTCTTTAATAATTTCTACAGGAACCTCAACTCTCACTTCCTTAATGACTTCGTATGGTACCCTAATTTCTCGATCAACAATTACTTCTTTCTCAACGATCACTTCTTTAATAATTGAACCTCCCATTGGTGTTTCACCATACTTCAATAAAGAAAACCCTCTATTGAAGGTTTCCTGTGCAGTTTTATTAATGTCTTTTATATTGTTTAATTCACAATATTGAATAAACTCATTATCCAAGATTAACGTGCTCTTCGGTTTCATTTTCAATGTCTTTGATATCGTTTATTCTAAAGTGTAGGAATGGTTGTTCATTTGGTAAATCGTGAAATGTATATTCATCTGTTTGTACATCATATATTCCATACCCATGATGTTTAACCGTTTCACCAAAGTTCTGTTGTATAAGACTACCAACCATAATCGCTTTCCCTCCGTTTGGTAATGTGAATTGTTGTCTTTTGTGAATGTCTCCACATAGTAGTAAATCTAAATCATTAAAATTTAGTCTATCGTACGCATCTTCAAATTCAAATCCTAAATCAGTTGACAATCCCATGATAGGTCCATGGAACAGTCCAACCGTTAATAAACCTTCTTGTTTTGTAAATTCAGGTCTTACGTTGTGTTGATATAATGAATAAACAACCCATTGAACGCTACCATCGGTATCAACATAATCACCACTATCTTTTAGGTATGTGATGTGTTGATTGTCTAATAATTGAACGACTGGTGTTATACTATCCATACGTTGCGTATTATTCTCCAAGAAATCGTGATTACCCGGTATGATTACAACCTTACCAAAACGAGTTAACTCTTTTAAAAACCAACTCGTTAATAATAATTGTTCATTTGAGATATTAATTTTTTGATGTGCAATATCACCCGCAATAACAATTCTAATTTCGTTATGCGATATATTTTCATCCGCCCATTCTAAGAATTTTACACTTAATTCATTTAATAATGTTTCGAATTGTTCTCTATACAAATCGTGCATTTGAATTGTACGAATATGTAAGTCGGCAATATGTATAATTTTTTTTACCATCTTTTAATATAATTTGATAAGTCCATCGTTAAAATTGCATTATTGATTTGTGGTGGAACTTTATATTCGTTAAATGTACCATCTTCTTTTAATAAAACAATAACATTTCCCAATATCTTTGTATCTTCAAACTTGGTACCCTTTAACATTTTTAATAATAACCTACCATATAATGGTAATTGTAAGAAATAATGACCTAATGCATTATCATGGTAATTGTTAAATGGTGGATATAATTTACCCGTATAATGTTGAACCTCAAAGTTCTTTGGTTGATTTGTTTTCCAATCTGTGGTAACGAATCCAAAGTTGGTTTTCTCTTTGTTCATCATTAACCACACTTTATCTGGTTGACCAGTATATTGTTCTTCAGGGTCCCCCAATACAATCTCAGTATCCAATAATACTCCACCTCGTTCTAACATTAAATCAAGGAATTGTTTTCCCGCAATAATCATATTATCACTCTTACGTTGTTGTTCCTCATTAATGTTAAAGATTGGTTCTCTAACTGATTTGTAATTCCCGAATCGAGAAATCGTATCACTTTCTAATTCAAAGTGAACACGACTACCCATATTGGTTGATAGGTCACCTGCTCGTTTCCATTCCGCAAGCAATTCTGCTTGCCCCTCAGGGTCACCTTTAGACATTTTTAATGCCATACCTTCAGCATCAAATGCTTTATGAAATTTCTTTATAATCTTAGATACTGACGGGAAATTTTTCTTCACCACACCATCCACATCTTTCATAAAATAGATGTGTTCTTCCTCAATAAAAGTCAATTCAATTTCTTTTCTTCTTTGTTCTAATAAATCCTTAATCTCTAATGAGATGTCGTTTAAATTCATATTAATCAAGTTGTTTTAATTTATAATCGGTAAGGTCTCCCTGTAAATCAGCAATATCCTTATCTCCCTCTAATTTTACAATCCAAACCTTTCCCATTAATTTACCACAATTAAGTTTGTGATATAACTTTTCTGCATCTGCCCATGCGTCTGGGTCCAACACTATTACTATTTTTTTTGCTTTCTCGTATAAAACACTAAACAAATATTCACTCATAAACTTACCTAACATGGGTATTGAGTTTGGTATGAATATACTATCGAACGCACCCTCAACCAAATAAATTGTTTCATCCCAATTAACTAAGTATTCATTAAAGATGAGTATTTCTTTTTGTGCTTCAGGATTCTTATATTTCATTCTAGGGTTATACAAGTATGAACGTGCCACAAAATAATTTATGTTATGATTTAAATCATATGATGGTATAATGATTCTATTTTCATACTCACCACTATAACAAAATCCAATACTATACATTTGTAACATCATATCGGTGATGTTTCTTTTTTTAATGTATTGAAAAGCTTGTCGATATTGTGGTGTCATTTTAAGACCATTACTGGCGTCCTTAAATGCAACAAACTCTTTGGGTAATTTTACAGGTTTATATACTCTTTTATTATCCTCATCATCTTCGGGTTTTAATAAAAGATAATTTTTTAATTGTTTCTTATTACCCCATTTTTTAATCAACTTATATATTGACCCGTGAGTTTCATGTGTTTCGGCACAAACCCAACACTTATATACACCATATTTGTAGTTAACTTCTAAATTACCTTTACCATCCCCATGCTCTAATCCCTTAATATCGTGAGAACAGATTGGGCAGTCAAACGATATTTGACCTTTATAGTCACTATGTGATTTGTAATCCCCCAAAATATCTTCGAGGATTTCAACAACAGCGGAATAATCTACTTCATTTTCGGTCATACTCACAAATATATGTAAAATAAGTGATAAAAAAAAATCCCCCGGAACACCACCTCCGAGGGAAACCAACCAAAAGTGTATTTCTACACTTCCCGTCTATCTTTATAAATATAACCTAAACTATCCGTAAATAAAAATTTTAGTTGCCGGATTTTTCTAATTTATTCATATTAACATAACCAATCACACAACATGCGGCATCCGCCATGTCATAATTTTCTTTTTTCAAATTACCATTAGTACCATATAACCAATTTATATCTGGACACACATCATTAACGTGTTCCCAAATCACATGTTTCTTATCAATATCTTTTGGGTATCCTCCAAATAAAACATTACGACCTTTATCATTTGGTCCAACTAAATCGGGGAACGCAAATTTTCTTGAATTATATGTTGAAATAAATGTCGGTAATACTCCCAACACGTCGTAACAATTCTTTAAAATTAAAGTATTGTATCGTAACAAAGTTCCAATTGTGTAAACGTTATTTGATTGTAATAATGGTTCCTCAATAATAACACGGGTAATACCTATATTTTTATATCCCTCCAAATGTTTTTTGAAGGTGTCCGCTTTTTTGATTAATTCCTCAATCTTATCTTCCGGTAGTGGTTTAATTTTTGGTGAAAAGTGTGTTAACTCCAATAACTTAGAACCCGATATATCGAACAACGCAAACCCAATGGTTTTAGTTGAGATATCTAAACCAAGAATTTTAGGTTTGTTTTTAAATTTTACGTCTATACTCATATTAAAAGTTAATTTAAAAATGACAAAATGTAAAGCTTAGAAATCTATTTTTACTTGAATAACTTGTGAACCTAATCTTTCTAGTGGGGTTACTAATTTACCAAATACCAAAGCTTCTTTATTTGAATTTAATAAAGCAACTTCTGTAATTCTTGGGTTACCCGCCTTAGTTGGGTTTTGTGATGTTACAAATTTACCTGTTGGTAAATTGGCGTTAAATATCATTTCAGCAATATCAGTTGATCTTACAACACTTACATTGCCTGGAAATGTTCTTTGATTACCAAAATATGGTGTAACACTTGTTGATGTGTAATCTGTACCTGTAACATAATCTGATAATACAAAGGTAGTTGCCGCATTATAAGCCGCTTGGGTAATTGTATATGTATAACCTGACGATAAATGACTAGTAAATGATGTTCCATTATCTGTGGTAAAATCCATTAATTTCCAAGATTCAGGATTAGGTTTAGTACCATTATTTACTATTTGTGCTAAAATGTGAAATTCATTTGCCGTGTATCCGTTATTTAAATTTGTAAAATCATTACTATTAAATTTAACTGCAATACTATGTGGTATTGTTTGTCCGGTGACTTTCATAAAGTAATTACATGGTAAACCATTTAAGGTGGAGCCAGTTCCATTTGATAACATATATGTTACATATATTGTTTTACCTGTTGTCAAATCCATTAACGGACTGTTAGTTACTACCGCATTTACTTTTGGTGCCGTTAATGTATAATTTCTTTTTGAGTTAACATCTAAAGCTGCAACAATTTCTTCATCGTCGAATACTATTGTTTTGTGATTATAAAATATCTTTCCTACTCTATTTGCAGTTGTTCCTGTACCATCAACTAAGTCTCTGTAATCAATTGTGAATCTTGAATGATAGTTAGATACCATCTGTTTAGTTGTTCCGCTCATGTAGAATGTTGCTCCGGCACTTGATGAGTGGTTTCTATGATACATTAATGTTGGTATTGTTACCTTAAAATAATCTTTATCTGATAATGAATTTGGATTTGGTGAGGTGTTTCCTGTGATTTGTGTACTTATATAATCGTCGTATTTAAAAAATCTATATGGATCGGCAGTAATACCACTTTGTGTGTAGTGTAATAGTGCAATACATTTTTGTTCTTCGGGGGTTATTGTTACAATTTCATTCATTGTATTAACAATAGTTGTTCCCGTATTTTGTGTTTGACCTAATGAAGAGTTGTAACCTAAGAATTCTTTAGTTCCAGTATGTACATTACTAGTGTAACCAGTTAAGGCTCTTGAGTTTGTTGGTAAACCAATTGGTTTTTGGTCCCATACAACATTTACCGTCCACCCACTATCTGGGTCCATCACATTTCTACACGGTTGTAAAAATGACGATTGTACCGGAACACCATATAATGTTGACCCACTATTTGTATACCACAGTGGATATTTTACATTGACGTCTTTATCAAATGGTGCATATACGCTTTGAGTCGTTATTCCACTATAATTGTATTCTGAATCACCCACAGCAAAATAACTTATTACAAAATTACCTTTTGAAATAGCATCTCTACCTTTCTGTGTTAATCTTGCACCTACTGTTGCTGAAAAATTTGTATTTAAGAAACTCATATTTTATAAATATTTTATTATTTTTTTTATGTTAATTATCCAGCCGTATAACAATCGGCATTACCTTGACAAGGTCCGTTTGGTCCTGTTCTTGATATTCCTTGAGCGGTACCAATACTTTGATGTGTTGGCCAAGATGATGTGTCAAGTAATGTTGGTTCTAATTCAGTACACACAGAATATGCATAAACACCTTCGGAAACTTGTACTGATGGTATTCCATTAAATTGAGAGTATGAATCCTCGAATGTTCCAACCGCTCTATATCTTACACCATAATTGGTGTCACTAGCATACGCAAGTTCAAGAGTATATGTATAACATTGACCCAGTCCCGTTGTTGGGGTTGGAGTTGGTGTAGGTGTACTAGTTGTTGTTGGTGTTGGGGTAGCGGTAGGTGGTACCAGTGTCGATGTTGGCGTTGGGGTAGCGGTAGGTGGTACCACAGTTGCTGTTGGTGTTGGTGTTGCAGTAGGTGGTACCAGCGTTGCTGTTGGTGTTGGTGTTGCAGTAGGTGGTACCAGCGTTGCTGTTGGTGTTGGTGTACTAGTTGGACTAGTTGTAGGTGTTGGCGTTGGGGTTGGTGTTGGTGTACTAGTTGATGTTGGTGTTGGTGTGGGCTCAATCACAAGACAATTATATAAATCACTACTATAAGACCCTAATGTAAATACACCATATCTTGGATTCAAATGAGCGTATTTACATCGGTTAAAAATATTGTTACCAACTAAATTACCTCCCAACCATAAAGTTGTTGCAGGTATAAATTGTTCAATAACCTGTACCCAATATGGACTCATCTTATTGATAAATTCATTAACTGAAGCAAAATTGTATGGTATAAAATTTGTATTTGTTATATAATCATTGAAAACTTTTTCTAATGGAAAATATGATTTGTTGTATTTTGAAGTATGAGATTCGGTAATTAATTGATTTAACACGTCATCCAAATATTCTGCAAATGTTAATTCTATTTGTGGTTGTAGTTGTCCACCAAAAGTCAATGATAAATTTCTTGATTGTCTATAAACATCAAAATTAATACCTTGTGATGGGGATAGATGAACATTTATATTTTTTCTATTTAATGTTAATTTTGATTCATTCTCATTTAAAACTACACTTCCTTTTAAATTGTCTATTCTTGTTTCTAAATTGAAACCATAATCCAAACCATCTAACGTTCTAAAACTATCAAAATAATCTTCACCATATGTATAATCTTTTGGTTTGGTTTTAATTATTTTTGTGTTACCAGTTAAAACTGACAATTCAGTATTAATAATGTTTGAAGACCTGTGGTCCAATGTTAAATCATACCAACCCGCTCCTTTTTGGAAATATATGTCAGAGTTTAAGTTTATTACTTTTCTTGGTAGTCCATTTGAATCTATTGGATATTCTTCTCGACTTAATCTTGTTGTGCCGGTTGTTATTCCTGTTGCAAAAGTGTAACCAGTTTTTGTGCCTCCTCCCGCAATATTATATGTAATTCCACTTGTTGTGAAACCTGTGATAATATTATTTATTTTAGTTCCTCTAATTACCTCATCAATATCATCTTCAAAATCTTGTTGTGGTAATCCTGTTACATCATAAACATATTCATCAATTTTTATTAATGGTTCAGGTGCTCCTAAAAATTTTAAAAAGAATTGTATTGCCGAACGTGTTCCTTTTGATTTATATAATTGAGCTAAGTTTGTTAATATTCTTCTATAAAATTCATATTCAGCTTCAACCAAAGTTTTACCCAAAGATAATCCAAGGTATTCCGCTTGTTGTCTTGAATATAACGTATCTTGTAATGATTTTTCATCAAACAGATTAACAGTTGATAAACCTAATGTTTGTGATAAATTCTTTAACAATAAATCAGGTACGTTGTTTATACTATCATAACTTACATTTCTCATGTAAGCAATGTTATCTATATATTTTTTTACCTTATCAAAATTTTGACCATATAATTGAAATATTGATTCGGCTTTTTTATCTTCACTATCAAATTCAAATAATTGTGGTGCAGTTAAAAACCTCACAATTAAATTTGATTTGTAACCATCTATTTCTTCACCTAAGCTACTTAATTTTTCAATGTAATCATTAAAGTTTACACCAACTATTTGAATGTTCCAATTATCTTTTGAGACAGGCCAACTGATGTCCACGTTTACAATATTTGTGGATGTTTGGTCAAAACTATCTCTAGGTACTTTAAATGTTGCGGTATACTTTGGTGTTGTTTCTCTATTAACTAACGTATCTTCTAACTCATCTAAGTTAGTGTAGAACTCTTCAGTAATTGCATCGTTTGGTCTAATTAGAAAACTTTTTGTGATTCCTGTTGTACCATTAAAAATATTCCCTTCAACTCTAAGTTTTACATTACCATCTGAATTAGTTTCCGTGTAACCAACAATATTGTATGTGTTACCACTAAAATCAATTACATACTTTACATAAGATGAATAAAAACTTCTAATAATATTATCCGTTGAGGGTGTAGTATTACTTTTTGGTTTCGTTATTAATATATCAAATGGATTAAAAAATATAGAAGATGGTGTGTAAAATTGTGTAGTATTGGTAATTGGATTATATGTCGATTGATATGCGGTATAATCGGTAAGATTATATAATGAATTTTCATCAACTAGTATTGCTGCGGGAAATTTATTTATAATTTTGGAAACTGATACCGACAATCTTTGTTTTAAAGAACCAAATAATGATTTACTTGAGTCATCTAAATTTGCTTTAAATTTTATTTTCTCTTTCTTTGCATTGCCACTTTGTGTTGTTGGTGCGTCTTTTTCCTCTTTTAATGTATCTAAAGTAATATATTCAGAAAATGGTATGGTTTTAAAATCTCTACTATCTTTTTCGGGAATGACTTTATCAATGGCAAAGTTCGTATTAGTCAATTGACTGCTACCATCGGTAGTTTGTCTACCAACTAAATTGTCACTAAACGTTTCCGCACCTGACGCAGCTTGACTCGGAACTTTGTATCTTGTTACTGCCATTATTCTGTAATATTACCTAAATTTAAAGTTTCGTCAATACTTTCTCTTTCCTCACGAACCTCATATAGTGTTTCATTAAATTCGTCCTTAACTTCGTATAGGTTGTATTGTTTATAGATATTTTTATTGTTATCGTAGATTGTGTAGATACCTGGAGTAATCGCCTTAGTTTGGTCACCATAAAGTGCGTGTGCCAATGTAGACGCATCATGTTCTACCATTTCAACCTCAACGGTTGTTGGATTAAAGAATGTATTTGTTAATATAATCTTTTGTCCTGGGTCACCAATAAACGGAATAACGTTTGGTCTACTTGATGGTGCGGATGATGGTGTCACTGTTACAAATATAAATGATGTTGCTTGGTCTGTGTATTGGTATCTAACCGCCTTATCAGATGAGTTACTTAAATTCGATGTTACAGGTGAACAATAAAACGAAGATGTTACCATTCTATAAAAGTTAGGTATTTTTGTTTTATTATCAGATGCGTTTACGTATTCAACTCTATATCCTACCAATCCTTGTGGTGTAAATTTACCTCTATCTGCGGTAGGAACGTTTGAAGTATTAATAACCAATCCTCTTACTGATGGTAATGATGCTAACACACCACAATCCGCAATAGTTGTTCTAATTTGTTTTGGTCTAATGTGTAGTGTATAAATTCCCAATTTCGAGAAATCACTTGCCTCAAGTTTTAAATTATACAAGCCACCTAATATTTCATTATTGGGTGCACTTGAATCATTTGTAGTATTTGCATTATGAAAAACCGGTGTTAAAACCTTTTCAGATACTAATTTTTTTAATTCAACCGGTGCGGTTGCCGCCCTACCCGATGTGAAATGATAGAAAATATCCACATCTGCGGGAGAAACGTCCGCCGGTCTAACTATACCATAACTTCCAACTGCCATATTATTTTATTAATAAATATAAATCTTATTGTTTTTTAACGTTAAAAAATCCATTTCCATAGACACTTAATTCACCCATGTTATCAATTTCACCTAATCTAAAGTTCATTTCCATTACTCCCTGTTTACCTCTCTCCACAAAAACGTCAGAATAAACCCTTGGTTGTTCAATAAATCCAAGAAAATGTTCGTTTCTTGTCAACATATTATTAATTATAAACTCCGTAGCAAATTCTGTTGTGTTACCAGTTACGTAATTTGGATTTTGAAATGCGATCGATCCGGAAGAAAAATAATTGGGTATGCTGCCGGTAATCATGGTATAATTAGTTGGAAAATCCATATAGTATAGACTATTAAGGGTATATCCAGTGAAATACGATCCACTATATAAAGATCCAGTATCTAAATTTTGTGTATATCCTGTTAATCCATATTTTTTTAATTCAGTCAATCTACTGGTCCCAATAGCCATAAATGTAAATTTTTTATGTGTACCCATCTTTTGAGGGAGTACCCCTCCTTTTAAATCTTCAATAGACCCACTAATAAAGTCTAAATTTTCACCATACGACTGTCCTCCACCTGGTAGGGTGTCAGACGAAATATTCGTATAAGGTAAAGTGAATCCAGTTAAAGTTCCAAAGTAGGTTGCCATACACTAGTAAATATCTTTAGATATTTTTTACTAAAATATAACTAATAAAATACCATAAATAAAGGTTAAACAACCCAACTAAAATTAAGCAATTTCTTCCAAATCACTACAATCCATTAAACCTAACGATGCACACGGTGAAGTGTAATCACTACAAAATCCACCAGGTTCAGCTTTACATGAATAAGTAGTGCCACCACCACCTCCGCCACCAGTTGGTGGTACATAAGGGTCGTTACCTCCACACCATTGGCTATTATCACATTTTCCACCTATTCCAACTACCATTCCAACATCTTCAACAAATTGGTATCCAGAAACACCATATCTATATGATGGTGATATGGTACTACAAATGTTAATTATTATACCTCCACCTGGACCAACAGCTTGTTCGAAATCACCATAAGGTCGAGTAACGTATGTATTATCAGTTTTTCTATATTCAATATATAAGTCTTGACCATTATTCGTTAACATACTTGTTGGGATGTAAATACTATAACAATTTCCTATACAAGCAGTAGTACTAACCACACCACTAGTTGTAACACAACCATTAGCATCGGTAACTTCAAGACAGTACCCATATTCATCAATAGATGTGACAGATTGTGATGGTGAACCAGAAGTAACATTTGTATATGTTGCAACTAATGTACCTCCACAAGTATTATAAGGTGCTGACGTGTCAGCATATAATCTATATGTTTTAGGGAATGCTCCACCAGTTGATGACAATGTAATTGCACCGTCCGCACCACCATTACAAGATGCATATGTATCAACTGTAATAGTTGCGGTTTGTTCTGCAGGTTGAGTAATTACTATTGTTGTAATAACATTTACACAACCAGCTCCGTCTTTAACGTATATTGAATATGTCCCGATACTTAAATTACTGAACAAACCGCTTGATTGGTAATTTTCTCCGTCTCTTGAATAGGTATATCCAGAACCACTTCCGCCTGATGGACTTGATACGGTAATTGAACCGTTAGATCCACCATAACAACTTACATTAGCGGCTAATGTATTTGCGGTAGGTGCTGATTTAGTAATATTAACGTTTATTGTTGAAGATTCACAACCATTTGTGTCTCTCGCTTGTAGATTGTAGGATGTTGAACCTAAACTACTAAATGTTCCGCTTGATTGCCAAGAACCACTGTTTATTCTAAATTGGTAATCTCCATTACCACCTCCAGCTGTTACGGTAATACTACCATTACCACCATTCCAACAAGTTGGAGCCGACGATGAAGATAATGAAATAGTAACCACAGCTGGTTGAGTTATTACAATGGAATACGTTCTTTCGCAATTGGCACTATCTTTTACATATAATGTATATGTTCCTGCAGATAATGATGAGTAAGATCTAGATGTTGTTAAAACTTGGTATGTACCACCCGCATTTATTTTTGTAGAATATGGACCACCTTGACCACCTGAAGGTGAACTAACAACTATATCACCATTACTATCACCATTACATGTAACATTTGTTTGTGTGTATGTTGCGGTTACTTGTGTTCTATCTAGACCAGTTGTGTTTGTTCTAACGCAACCATCACTGTCTTTAACATATATGGTGTAAGTACCACTGCCTAGATTACTAAATGTTGTTCCGGCTTGATAATTTGTACCATCTTTTGAATATGTGTAAGAACCGCTACCACCACTGGCACTAACAACTATACTACCATTAGTATCCCCAAAACAAGTTGGATTAGTTGTAGATAATGTTGAACTAACAATTGTAGGTTGTGTTACTGAAACAGATGTACTTCCAACTTCACCGTAAGAATCTTTAGCATAAATTGTGTATGAACCAGCTGTTAAGCTACCAAACACATTTGATACTTGATAATTTGTACCATCTTTAGAATATGTGTAATTTGCTGTACCTCCGACAACACCAGAAACTGTTATAGCACCATTTGTTCCGCCGTTACATGTAACATTTGTAGTTGCAGATGCCGTTACTGATATTGTAACATCGGTAATACTAATTGTTATAGTTTTATCAAATGTTAAACCTGTACTATCGGTTACTCGTACTCTAATTGAGTATGATGATTTGGCTTCAAAGTTAAACACAACCGCACTTTTTAATACTCCCGATGCAATTGAGAAACTACTGTTATCGGGATAAGTTGCAGTATCATGTAATGCAAATGTCATTGCACCACCTTCTTGGTCTGTAGCGGAGAATGTGCCTATTGTTGTTCCTGTTGGTACATTCTCTGATATTGAGGCTGAACTTAATGAGATGTCTGTTGGCGCCTCATTTACGTTTGTTATTGTAATTGTAAACGTTCCTTCATAATATAATCCACCAGCATCTGTTGTTCTTACTCTAATTGAATATGAATTTTTAACTTCACGATTAAACACAGATCCATTTCTTAAATTTGCACCACTAATATTAAATGATGCATTATCTGTATCACCCGTACCCGCAACTAAACTATATGTAAAAGTATCTCCACTATCAACATCGGATGTTGAGAATGTTCCTATTGTTGTATTTGCTGTTGTATTTTCATCTTGTGATGCATTACTTAATGATAACGCGTATGGTGTTTCATTTACGTTATTAACATTAATTGTGAAAATTTTCGTAAATGTTTGACCTGCACCGTCGCTAGTTCTAACTCTAATTGAATATGAAGTTTTCACTTCATAATTAGGTATTGTTGCATTTTTTAATATTCCTCCACTTGTTAAAGTAAAGCTAGCGTTGTCAGTATCACCAGACCCCGTAACTAAACTAAATGTATGTGTATCACTTTCATCAAGTGTAACAGCACTAAATGTTCCTATTGTTGTACCCGTTGCGGTATTTTCATTTATTGAATCATTACTTAATAAGATATCTGTTGGTGCAAAATTAGTTGTTGGACTCGGTGTTGGTGTAGGAGTAGGAGTTGCCGTTACGATATTTAAATCGATTTCAAAAGTACAATCACCCGTTACAGTTGGTGTAGGAGTAGGAGTTGCCGTTACGATATTTAAATCGATTTCAAATCTACAATCATTTGTTGGTGTAGGAGTTGGTGTTGGTGTACTACTTGGTGTTGGAGTAGGAGTAGGGCTCGGGCTTGGTGTAGGGGTTGGAGTAGGAGTAGGGCTCGGGCTTGGTGTTGGGGTTGGTGTACTACTCGCTGTTGGTGTAGGTGTTGCAGTTACAATATTAGTATCTATCTCAAAATTACAATCACCGGTAGGTGTTGGAGTAGGAGTAGGTGTTGCAGTTACTACACTCAAATCAACACCAAAGTTACAATCTGGTGTAGGTGTTGGTGTTGGAGTTGGCGTTGCAGTTACAATTCCTAAGTCCACTTCAAAGTTACAATCTGGTGTAGGTGTTGGTGTTGGAGTAGGAGTCGCGGTTACAATTCCTAAATCAACATCGAAATTACAATCAGCTGTAGGTGTTGGTGTTGGAGTTGGAGTTGCGGTAATAAAAATTAATTCAATATCGAAATCACAATCCGGTGTAGGGGTTGGTGTTGCTGTTGCTGTTGGTGTAGGTGTTGCGGTTGGTACAGGAACTGGTAAGGAGTTAACTCTTATATCGTTTTCAATACCAACAGAACAAAAATTACCAGCAGCGTCGTATAGATAAATTCTTTCGGTGGTGTTTGGTACCTCAACTAAAACTCCGGTTCCCGTTGTTAATTGAGTGTATGTTAATCCAGTGGCAACTAATGTGCTACCTATTGGGTCAAACAATAATGCAAGATTTCCCGCAGGTGGTAACGTAGAGTATATGCTATATATACTATTCGAAAATCCCACATCAATCCTTACATAAAAATATCTCATTTACTATACCTATTAGGAATTTTGTTTTATCCAATCATAACACTCGTTTATTGTGTGAAAAACATCACTATTATAACTGTTTTCATCATCAAATATGCAAACCATATAATCCTCGGATTCCGCGGCTTTAAATATGTTATATTCTTTATTTTCGATATTTTCAATTTCAATACTATTAGCCACATCGATTGTGTTATATAGTATATTTGTCATTTCTTTTTGGTTCATATTATACTGAAGGTGTTGTTGTATCACTATTATTAAATGTACCCGTATTTGTTGTTAAGTTGTAGGTTAAAGTTGCAACTCTTTGTCCCGAAGTGCCCGAATTTGTTGTTTTTAGTGTTACTACTTTAGATACAGAATTAATTTGTTCTTTGGAAGTAAATGTTGTGTTATTAAACACATAATTTGAAGGACCCGTCATGGTACCTCCTTTATATAATGTAGCAGCAACATTTACTGGATTAGTTCCCACAGTTACATACCAGAACGCTCTTAAGTCAATAACAATAGAAGTTTCGTTTGGATAGTCTTGTCTAAATTTAATTAAATTAACTAAAACCGATTCATAACCTGTTCCCTTATTATCTCCACCCCATCTTAATATTGCCGTTCCTGTTTCTGGCCATTGGAATTTCCTACCAAAACCGATATATGTTGATTGGGTTGTTTGGCCGATATTCGGAGTTACTACTCTGGTTCTCGTATCTAAATCGTTACCATTTGTAAATTGATACGTTAACGCAATATAATCTGCATCAAATGTAAATGTATTTTGACCTGTTGTAACTGTACCTGTTTTTGTACAATTATTAGCGTCGGTTACAGTAACAGTATAAACGGTGGCTGCCGTCAATCCACTTATTGTGTGTGTTGCGGAAGATATACCAGTATATGTTGTACCAGGTGATGGTGACCAAGCATATGTATATGGTCCAGTACCATTTGCAACAGTAACCGTTGCGGTTCCATTATTACCACTTGTTGGATTGGTTGATGTAAATGCTAATGTTAAATTACATGTTTGTGTAATCGTACATGTTGATCCAGTACCGATAACATATGTGATTTTATTTTTTGGGTTTTCGGATGTTATAGAATCTAAAACTAAACTCGTAATAGGTTCATTAAAATTAACTTGACTACCGAAAGGTATAAACGTTTTTGTTTCGGTTGCTGAAGACGTTACATTAAATGTTCCTGTTAACACATTACTAGTTGTATATGCTTTAACTACCATACTTACAGGGTTATGTAATGCGGTATCGTTACCACTAGACTTACCAATAATATAAAACCCTCTAGTGGCACTTGAAGTTTGGTAACCACAAAATTCACTAAGATTAATTGTTATTGTTTCTGATCTTTGATAATAAAATGTATCTGTCTCTATCCAATCAATTAATGGTCTATACCAACCCGTTGCCGCCTCACTATATGAGGTTGTTGTAAAACCTGTGTATAGTTGGAAATCGTTTAATGTAGTTGGGGTTTTTATAAATCCTTTTTTAAGTGATGTATTAGTATACAAACTATTTGGGTCAAACCCTTTTGTGTCTTCAATTGTATTGGTATAAATGTCAATAGAATTTTTATCAATTCCAGTTATATACCAATTACTTGAATAATCTAAATTTGTTGTTACGATTGGTTGACTTGTTGTTGTGGTTGTACTATTTGAATTTTGCATTAAATAAATTCCATCTATAGTACCATTTGTTGTGTGATAAAAAGTGCGATATGTTGATGTTCCCGATATTGCGTAATAACCATCTAATACTTTTTGACAACCATAATCGTCATAATAAAGTTTTTTACCTATTGCGGCTCCTCCAGTTCTTGCATCATATAATACTGAAACATTTGTTGGGTTGGTTTCCACTTTTAATTCATGTGTAAAATTAGAATCTAATACTCCCACATTATTTTCACTAAATGGTGTACAATATCTACCCGCGTTTTGTGCGTATGTAACCAAAGAACTAAGTTTTTTAGTTGCTTTAGCGTTTGCGTCGTTTTGACTTATACAACTAAATTCACTTCCAGACTCCACAGTTAGAACCGTAGATTGTCCAGTTTCTAAATCACAACAACTATTATTAACTGTTTGTGTTAATGTTGTATCATTATAATAAATTGTTCCGTTACCACAATATGGTAATGGTTTACCACTTGTATATGATAGAATTACTAATTTATTGAAATTTGTAACTAAAGTTGGGTCGTCCGCTTTTACTGAATATTGAAATTCAAATGTAATTGGGTCATCGTTTACGATTGCATTTGTATATGATAATTCTTTAGATGTTATTTTACCTCCACTTTGTTGGTAGTAATAAACTCCATCGCAATAATATCCATTATTAATAGTTGATAAAGTAATATCTCTATAAAGGATGGTATCATTTCCTGTTGCACTTATTTCAATGTATGGTTTATTTGTAAAATGATGTAAAAATTTCTTACATGGTTCTCTAAATGTTGTTGTTCTATTTGAAAAGATTAATAAAAGAATGGCTGTAATTAAAATTGCGGCCGCTAAGTAAGGTATCGCCACGTTTAAAAATGCAGTTGCTTTACCACCTAATATTAACCACTTTGGTACTAAATTTCCAATTAAATAATCAAAATAATGAGCAACAACTTGACCTATAGTAGCGTATGTTGCAGTTGATGAGGGTAATAACATTCCAATACCTAAAACACTTGTACCTAACGCCCACTCATTTAATTTCCATTCTGTGTTATAGCCACTCACAATACCATATAATGTTTTTGATAAAGCGTGTGTGGCACCAACAATTGGGTTTGATGTTTTTGTTGCTTTACTGTATTGTGTAAAAACACTATCATTTGACAATACTTTATTTGTTTGATTAAATCCCAAATAATAACGATATTGTTGTGGTTGTGATAATGCCGATGTATTAAATATTTCTCTTAGTTTACCAACCCCCTCCATAAATGGAACGGTACACGCGTCAGATGTTTGGTCGTTAGAATAAAAAAATGATGTGGGACCTATTGTCTCTTCGGTTGCTTTTGCCTTACCAAAAAGTTTCTTTTTTACTGTGACTTGGGTTTGTGTTCCATAAGATCTATCGAATGGTCCACCAACTTTATAAACTTTAGTACCATAACCATAATAATATGGTAATGCGGGATTTTCAAAATATGGACCACCCCATATTGGTGTGTCTGTTGTCCAATTTTCAATCGATATTATTGAATATAATTTTGTTTTTAATTTCGATGTGGCAGCAATCGCATCATAAGGTGAATAAACGTGTAATCCAGTTTCATATTGATATAGTGATGTTGTACAATCATAAGACAATGTGATACTTGACGTACTGGGAGGAGTGTTGTATTTCCCTATCGCCATATTAATATTTAAAACGGACGATTTATTTGTTTGGTCTCCATTTACGATTACATAAAATGTTTTTGTTCCACTTGTTTTATCATTTAAAATAATATTTTCAAGTGGTGCATCAAATCTAGACATTTTATATAATGAATTTTGATCTGTTGAAACCGAAACATATCCTTTATTTGGGTCGGAAAAATTTATTGAGACATAATCAATAACACCAGTATATGAAACTTCAAATTTTAAATAACCATAATTTTTATTACCTAATTGTAACGATTTAGTTATGTTGGCAAATTTCATATTACTAGGAAATGACCCAACATCACTATATGATGGTTTGTTCGAAGTAAAATCTGTCGATACAAAATTTGTTGTTACTGTATTACTATATGGCATCTATTATAAATATTATTTTCATTTTTTTATCATTAACAATATATAAATCCGGCGGGTCCACATAAACCGTATTTGGTTGCTGCTCCTGACGTTAATTGGTAAATTATTGGTGTTACTACATTACTTTCCGATTCTTTATAGAATCCGTTATCTGCAGGTATTGTTAGATTTTCATCTTGATACCACGTGATTGATTCAAATCCATCATTTATATAATCTGTCGAATTAAAGTATACCTTTCTTGTTGATAAACATGCTAAACAAATATCATTTAAATCACTATTTTCAGGATAATAACAGAAGTCTTTAGTTATCACATTATTTTTCTTAATTATTGCATAGTACGTTGTGTTACCAATAGGTACATGTGATAGTATTGGGTTGGTCTGTATTAAATTACCCTCTCCTCTTACACTACTCCAACCAATGAATGTGGTGTCGTTTGTTGTTACTCCGGTAATTGTTATTGAAGAGTCAATTAAAACTTTTTTAGTTAAACTTTGAGCATTTGTTGTTCCGTCGGTAACATAACCTGTTGCGGTTGAATTAACTTTGTATATTTCATATGTAACAGTAGTATTAAATGGATCATTTACCTCAGTTATTGTGAATGAGCTAATACACTCAACTGCTGTAGGTGTAGGAGTTGGTGTAGGTGTACTTGTTGGTGTAGGAGTAGGCGTACTACTTGCTGTTGGTGTAGGAGTAGGCGTACTACTTGCTGTAGGTGTAGGCGTTGCCGTTACCACACCTAAGTCTACATCAAATTCACAATTATTAGTTGAGGTAGGTGTAGGAGTTGGTGTTGCCGTTACCACACCTAAGTCTACATCAAATTCACAATTATTAGTTGCGGTAGGTGTTGGGGTAGATGTAGGGGTACTTGTTGGTGTAGGTGTAGGTGTACTTGTTGGTGTTGAGGTAGGTGTCGGAGTAGGTGTTGCCGTTACCACACCTAAGTCTACATCAAATTCACAATTATTAGTTGCGGTAGGTGTCGGAGTTGGGGTTGCAGTAACCACACCTAAGTCTACATCAAATTCACAATTTGGTGTTGGGGTTGGGGTTGGCGTTGGTGTTGCCGTTACCACACCTAAGTCTACATCAAAGTTACAATTTGGTGTTGGTGTAGGAGTAGGTGTTGGGGTTGCTGTTACAACATTTAGATCCACTCCAAATTCACAATTATTAGTTGGTGTAGGGGTCGGTGTAGGCGTTGCGGTAACTACATTCAAATCAACACCGAATTCACAATTATTGGTAGGTGTCGGAGTTGGTGTTGGGGTTGCGGTTACAACATTCAAGTCCACATCAAATTCACAAACAGGTGTAGGAGTTGGTGTTGGTGTTGGTGTTGCTGTTACAATTCCTAAATCAACGTCAAACGCACAATCACCTGTAGGTGTTGGTGTAGGACTTGTGGTCGGTGTA
>Ga0208232_1000003_pt1 | contig 88513 bp, 86 predicted proteins | sample LakMenEpi24Aug12_FD_150729 | JGI IMG/M metagenome (GOLD analysis project Ga0208232, IMG submission 150729) | Freshwater microbial communities from Lake Mendota, WI - 24AUG2012 deep hole epilimnion (SPAdes) | ecosystem: Environmental > Aquatic > Freshwater > Lake > Epilimnion/Euphotic zone ... | reverse complement strand
TATTGACATTAATTGGGTTATGTCTCCGTCAAATCCCCCAACATTGGAACCCATTCCAGCTCCACTAAAGAAATCACCAACATCAAATTTGCCACCATTTATATCTAACCTATAGTTTATTGCATATTCTACAATATTTGCGGGGTCTTGATATGAAGTTGTATTGACATCTCTAATTACAGAACACGTTGGGTCAATTCTTGGGTCTTGACATATTTCATATAAGAACTCATCTCTCACCCCCACGTCATAAAATGTTGTTGGGTGTAAAATTTCTCTATAACTTAATGCACCATTTGAATTATTATATTTTTGACCAATAAATCCACCTGTAGATCCGGTTATTGGAACGTATGGTGTTGCCCTATAATAAAATTGTTGGTCAAGTATATTATAGAAAACTAACTCTCTTGGATATTTTGAACCTCTTTGATTTAAATCTAAAACATTTACGTCATCCCATTTTATTCTCTTATCAAATTTAAAAAAGTATAGTACTCCATTTAACCAGTTATCAATGAATGAATAATTTGTTACTCCACCACAAAAGAAAACACCGACTCTTTTTCTTCGATACCATTCCTTTATTACTAACTGATTTTTAGATGTACCGTTAATAACAGGAACAATTGTAACAACACCGTCTCTGATTTCAGTTAATCCTGATTTTGTTTTTTTAGAATATGTGTTATCTCCACCCTCTAAATCTGCAACATTCGGTAGTCTCCTTGTGGTTGTGTCACCAGCAATGGCGGCCACTAAAGTATAATTCGAACCAGGACTTGTTAACGATTCACTATATGCTGAATTAGTATAAAATGGTTTTCCCAATTGGTGAAATGAGTTAACCGTTCTACCCTCATCATATGTTACACGTTTTGTTGCTTTGTACCATTGGGTCCCATTAGTATTACCCGCGTTTGATACATCAGTTGCGGTACCATATCCTCCAGATGATGACCATAGATATGTTAATACATTAGTTTCATCATAAAATTTATCATACTTTGCACATCCTTGTTCAATTACTAGTTGACCTAACGCCCCCGTTGTTTTCAAACTTCCCTTATCATAAAGTCTAACAACGGCATATAAGTCCCTTATTCCATCAATACCTCCACTAGAATAATCTACACCGGCATATGTTGACCATTGATCATAGGATATCTTAATTGCTGGTCGGTTTTCATATGATACTCCTCCACCTGTATTATATGGTCTATATGTGTCCGGTGTAATTGAACTAACTCTTTCATAACTTTCTAGTTGTGTAGAACCTCCTCCACAATCTATTAATTGTAATGTTGAATTAGTGCTACCTGTTTGTCCACTATAAATTGTTACCGTTTGTGTTCTATATGTATAATCACAATTATTTCTAATTAAAAGTTCAACTTCAATATCTTCCGTTGCGGGAATTGCTCCTCCCGCTACGTCAACGTATTCAGCATAAACACTTTGATTAGGAATAACCGTAATTTTTACAGAGTTACCCGTATTTGTTGGTGATGTTACGTTAACTAATTGAAAATATGAATTTAATTGTCCGTCTACAAATGCGGAATTAAATTCTGTAAACATATCATTAAATGTGTCTGTGGATGGGTCAGTACCAGCTAGCGGATAAATTCCACCAACAAATCTTCTTTCTGATGTTGCGTTTGGATTTGAGTATGTATGTAATAATGTAATCTGACTTTCGGTTATTCCAGTTGCACTAGTTTCTTTTGCCGACTCACCAGCATATAATTCAGTTAAAAATGTTGTACCTGTTGTTGTACTTGTATTTAAATAGTTTGGTGTTTGTCCTGACAAATAAACCAAATAAATATATCCTTCATATGGTACAACTATAGTTTTAATCTCCGCACTTCTATTATATAAACTAAGATTACCACCACCAGAATTTTGAGTTGCACTATCAACATCGGTTGTACATTCCTCACAATCGGGGTATGTTGTTAATGGTAATATTGTTTGACCCCCCTCTTTTACCCTCATTGCAAATTCCCTTAATCCCACACCAATTCCCATTAAATAGTGTTTACCCAAAAATTTAAATGCCATGGCCGCACCACCCACATTCCACATAACTCTACCTATAGTCTCAAAAACAAATATCTGTACAATTGTAAAAATATATTGTACGAATAGTAAAACTTCAGATAATATCAGTCCAAATTTTATTCTATTTCTAAATGCAAAATTGGTTGGGAAATAATTAGCTTTACTTGTACAATCATCTTCTGTATTTGGTCTAATTTCTTTTAAACCTAAAAATGCATCTCTTCTTGAAAGTCCTAAAAATGATTCTCCCGCAGATACTTCGTAGTGTGTTCCCTGAAAAGATGAAACCGTATAGACTTTACCAAAAATAAATTTATAAAAAACATCTTGTGGAACACCTAAATCACAACCAGTACACGTACCCAACATAAATGATTTTTTGTCATTTTGATATGTTGTTGACATTGTTGAACCAGTTGTTCCCTCAGGCCAAGCAATTTTTAAATAATCTTCGAACACGTCAGAAAATTGGTATGTTGTTAATAAGTCTTCATTATACTCACCTAAATCATTCTGACCATATGTGTTTGAGTTGTATTCTCTAATTTGTGGTACTAAATAATTTGCGGTTCCCGTTTTTTCATTGTTACCATCAAGTGAAAATTTAAATCTAGCAATTGTAGTTGTTGGTATACCTTTGTTTGTGTCGTTGGTGATTTCTTGTTCGCCAAATTCATTTGTAAAAACATATTCCAAGTTCATTGGTAATACAACCATTGCCGCACCATCTTCATCAATAGTTTCAGATGGATTAAAATATTCTAATTGAGGGTATAATGTGGTCCCGTTTGAACCATAAACTTTTTTACCTGTGTATCTAACTGCGGAAATTTTACCTTCGGTAGTTTGTAGATTACATTTGTAACCAGTATTTCTTCTGATAACCCCATTTCTTTTTACGGCATCTCCATTATCGTCTGTAATTGTAGATGTTAAAATTAATGATATAGGTTCGATTCTAATACCACTTTGTGATATGTCATAATCAACCCTTGATATACCTATTTCACATAAATCAAGATTTCCCCAAAACGGGAAAACTTCAATAGTTCTATCGTATTTGATAATTTGTGGTAACCCATCTATATCTGAACTTGATTTAAATTCATAGTATCTTTCAAACTTCTCAATACCTTCTCCTCTTTTAATAAAGTCATAAGGTCTTAATGAGAAACAACCAATATCAGATAAATCTAAGTCGACATGTAATGTTTGTTTACCCACCGGCACACCCCAAATCATGAAGTCACCCGATTCGTTAGTCTTAACGGTGTATCTATAATAATTTTCGTATACTTCTAATACTTCCTCTCTTGTTAAAATATCCGATTGATCTGGAAAGGTTCCTGTTGGTTTGTGTCCACCATGTTGTTTTCTTGCTGGTAACAAATTATATCTATAATTGTCATCATTTTTATCTGAAACTTCGGTGTAAGGATATAACGCAGAAATTATGGGGTCGGTTGAATCTGCTTCGGTTTGAGGTACAAATATTGATACTCTAACATTAGGTATTCCAAATCCGTCATTCGCGGTAATTCTACCACAAACCACCCCATAGTCCGCACAAAGTGATGTATAAACATCTGTTTGTGAGAATTTTAAGGATAAAATTTCCAGTTGGTCGTAGTCTTGTTTTAATTCGACAGTGACCTTCTGTTCTTTACCGATATTTGTTGAAATTCTATGTTTTTGCATCATTCTCTTAATAAATAGAAAGCATGTGATTTTCTACTATTATAAAGAAAAAACATTTTAGTATGTAGTCGTTCCTGAAGGTTTAGTTGCCACCCTTATATCACTATTTGGGAATCTGATTTGGAATATTTGATTTGACTGCATAAAGACCGTCGTATCAATTTGTTGTATTTCTTTAGTTGTTGTATCTATATATGATTGTGATACTTCAGATGATGAGTATTTACCACCAATTTTATTAAATACCTTAATTCCCACTACGTTAACAACACCATAAATTGAACCAATTTCTCGAATTAAATCTCCCACAAATAATGGGTCACCCATTTTACGTTTGTCAATGGCGAAGAACATTATTGATGTTTGAATTACTTGTTTAATAACGTCCGTTGGGTTTTCGTTTTTATTAATTACCAAATTAATATCTAATCCTAAGTCAATAACTTGCCCATTTGCAACTTCAATATAATCATTAATCATTCTATATTCTGAAAGATAATTTAATATATTGTTTTTCAATGTATTAGATATTACATCGGTTAGATTACCTTGGTCATCATAAGATAATAATTTTACTCTAACCTTATTATCTTCCTCCATTACATTAACTTTAGCGGGTGCTCCGTATGTGGATGGCATTGTCTCAATTAATGACTTATAATCATTTAATGTTACCGCTCTATTTTGTGCTGCAAAATTATAAGAAACCATGTTTCTAATTTCTTCGATTGTAGGTTGGTCTGCACCACCTACAGCTGCCGTTACATTATTAACTCTTAAAGATAATTCAACTTGTGAATTAATTGCGTTATTAGGACCATTTATGTTAAATTCAACACTATCTACACTTGTAATGATATTAACCCCTAAATTCGAATCTTTACCCCCACCAATACGATATTTCACAAACAATGTGGTGTTTGCTTTAGGTATTGACCCTAATGACATATTGTTTAAATAATTAGCCAAGTTAACTTTTAATTGACCTGTCATGTAATTGTCTAAATTCTCTAGTGGGTCAACGGAACCACTACCAAAAGTTAATGAAAAATAACTTTCAGGTGTATATTCTGTATAGAATTTACTATTAACTTGTAAGTAAGTTCCTGCCCTAAAATTGTCTTTATCGGATACTGAAGTTGGGTCTTCTATGAATACTTTATCTTGTATTAACGACTTAACTTCGTACCATTTATTTGTTGATGCGTTAAATTCAGAAGCTGTTGGGTTGGTCCCAAAAGATGTTCCTTCTTTGTGTATCACTCCTACCACACCTAAAACATTTTGTTCAGGTAAGAAAAGTCTTAAAAAAGGTTTTTGGTCTAATTCACTTATTACTCTTCGGTATATTCTTGTTACTCCATTAACCACAGGTTCTCTCTTTGTGATTGTATAAGAAACTAAAATATCATTACCATCGAAGTTTGGTATTTTTAATCTATTTGGTTCTCCCTTATTGTTAAATGGACTTGAGAAATCGATATCATTAATTGTTTCAAATATTTGTCCTCCTCCTGAAACTTGAGCACCAATCCTTAATGTTCCCAAATATCTTTCATCTTCCTTATCACCTCTAACAGGTACATTTATTGAAAAATCACACAGCGCTACCGATGGTCTTGTTCCAGGAATTTTTATACCATATGTTTTGGCAATATTAAATAATGATTGTCTTTGTTGTGCAAAATCCAACATAGTTTCTTGCCAAACCCTATCAATGTGAAAGTGTAAGTTATCTGCAACCGCAGCATTTAAATCTAATAAAACGGAGAATATTGACGCATCATTGGTATTTTTAACCAAATCAGGATAATATTCTTTTGTTAGATTTACTAATTCTTGTCTTAGTCCTGCAAAATCTCTAGTTGCGTATGATATTTTCTTAGCCATTTTAAATGTTTAGTATTATAAAGTCCGAAGATGAAAATGCTCCGTTATTAACCGTATATTCAATTTTCACTACTGCGGTGTGTGGTTTAGTTGTATTGTCAGAAACCCTAAATAATCTCTCATCTTCATCTTGACTAAATGTTCTAACAGTATCAGGGTCATCTTCTGCAGACATAACATCTAATTTTGTTATATCTAAATTTGGAATGTATTTTTTAACGGATTCTCTTATTTCATCTTCAATTAAATCGAATGTAACACTATCGTTTTGGTCAAAGATATATAGGTATAATCTTGAACCAAAATCGGGTAAGAAATAACGACTACCTCTTCTTGTCAATAAAAGATGTATAAGATTCGCTCGTACTTCTCTTTCGGGTGTTGTTGTTAATTTAACATAATCACCCTTTAAACTATCTCTAAATGGGAAATCAATTCCATATGTTATCGCCATGATTATAAATATAAACTAATCTAAAATGGTAATAAATAAAAAATCCAACCTAAGTTGGATTTAATATTGTTTTGACATTTAAACGTTATTTTTATGAACCACATCCCTCACAATCAAATGGTGAGTCTATTGGTCTTTCGATTGTCATTTGTAATTCTGGTGTATTTTCACTAATAATTGGATTACTTTTTGGTGTAGTAGGATATACCGCAGTTTGTTGTCCTGTTGGTTGTTCCACCAATTTTGGTGTTGATGTATCGACACCTAATCCCTTTAACGCATCTACCGCCGCTCTTGTTCTTAAGTAATACATACCCGTTTTTAATCCCAATTTCCAACCAAATAAGTGTGCCGCCAATAATTTAGGTTTAGTTGCGTTATCAATAAATAAATTTAATGATTGTGATTGGTCAATAAACACACTTCTATTTGCTGCCATTTGTAAAATTCTCTTTTGTGACATTTCCCAAACAGTCTTATAAATCTCTTTTAAATCTGTTGGTAATTCTGGAATATTTTGAACCGAACCATTTTCCATGATTAGTTTGTTTTTGATTCCTTCGTTCCACATTCCAAGATTTAATAAATCTTTTACCAAATGTTTATTAATCATAACAAACTCACCACTTAATGTACGACGAGAATATAAATTAGTTGTAAATGGTTCAAACGCTTCATTGTTACCTAAAATCTGTGCGGTAGATGCTGTTGGCATCGGTGCCACCAATAATGAGTTTCTAACTCCAAATTTGATGACATCTTTTCTTAATGATTTCCAATCCCAACGACCAGATAAATCAGAATCTACTTTATTCCACATTTGATATTGAAAGATTCCTTTTTCAATTGGGGAACCAACGATTGTTTCATATGCTCCGAATTCTTTAGCTAAATCTTTTGAGGACGTCATTGCCGCAAAATATATTGTTTCAAAAATATCAGTTTGTAGTGTATCTGCCTTATCAGATTCGAATGGTAAATGTAACATACATAATACATCCGCCAATCCTTGAATACCCAAACCAACAGGACGATGTCTGAAATTTGAACGTTTTGTTTCTTCAGTTGGATAAAAATTTAAATCGATTACGTTGTTCAAGTTTTTTACAACTTGGTAGGTATATTCATATAACATATCGTGATTAAATTCACCGTTAACGATATACTTAGGTAATGCGATTGAAGCCAAATTACAAACAGCTTGTTCTGTTGGTGATGAGTATTCAATAATTTCGGTACATAAATTTGATGATTTAATCGTACCTAAATTCTTTTGATTTGATTTATAATTGGCAGGATCTTTATATAACATATAAGGTGTTCCTGTTTCAATTTGTGCGGTTAAAATTGCATCCATTAATTTTCTTGCTTTAACCACTTTTCTACCTAACCCTTGTTGTTCGTAAGATTCGTACAACATGGTAAATGTTTTTTCTTCAGGTGTATCGTAAGCATCAGATAATCCTGGCGCTTCATCAGGTGAGAACAATGTCCAATCACCGTCTTCCTCAACACGTTTCATAAATAAATCTGGTGTCCACATTGCTAAAAACAAATCCCTTGCCCTCATTTCTTCTTTACCATGATTCTTTCTTAAATCAATAAATTCATAAATGTCAGCGTGCCATGGTTCAAGATAAATAGCAAATGAACCCTTACGTTTACCACCTTGATTAATCCAACGAGCAACCTCATTATACGTCTTCATCATTGGTAACAGACCATCAGATTCTCCACCAGTTCCTTTAATATATGATCCCTTAGCACGAACATCGTGTACGTGTAATCCAATACCACCAGCCCACTTAGAAATCTTTGCAACGTCAGAAATTGTATCAAACAATCCATCAATATCATCTCCTTTATTTCCAATTAAGAAACAAGATGACATTTGTGCTCTTTTAGTACCAGCATTAAATAATGTGGGTGTTGCGTGTGTATAAAAATGTTGTGATAGGTCATCATAAATTCTTAACGCCATATTGACGTCTCCTTTACAAATACCAACTGCAACTCTCATATAAAGATATTGAGGTCTTTCAACAATACGAGTACCAATTTTTAATAGATAAGAACGTTCTAAAGTTTTAATTCCAAAATAATCAAAATCTAAATCACGATCTTGATTGATAGCTCCATCTAAGATTTCTTTGTTTGCTAAAACAAATTGATATACATTATCATCAATTAATGAAGATTCTTTACCTGTTTTTGGTTCAATAAAGGAATATAATTCTTTCATTGATTGTGAAAACTTTTTAGGTGTTGTTTTATGTAAATTAGAAACAGCCAATCTTCCCGCCAGTTTTGCATAATCAGGATGTGTGGTAACCATGGCTGCTGCGGTCTCCGCAGCTAATACATCTAATTCAGTTGTTGAAATTCCATCGTAAATCCCCGAAGTTACTTTTAGGGTAACAAACGTTGGGTCAATATATTCCATATTTAAATCATGACAAAGAACACTAATACGTTTAGTGATCTTGTCATATCTCATCTCCTCCAATTCACCATTTCTTTTTTTTACTTTCATTTTATTAAGTCTTTTTTAAATTAAAAATCCACATCACCAAACGCAGAATCTAAATCTTCTGATACATTATTAACTCCCGCCTTTTGATATTCAGCGACTCTTTTTTCAAAGAAATTTGTTTTACCTTGTAATGCAATGTTCTGCATAAAATCAAACGGGTTTTCTGAATTATAAACCTTAGGTACACCTAATGCAACTAATAATCTGTCAGTTACAAATTCAAGGTATTGTGCCATTAAATCTGAATTCATACCAATTAAACGTACAGGTAATGCTTCTAAAATAAATTCTTTTTCAATCTCTAAAGCTCCACAAATAATTTCTTTAATTCTCTCTTGTGAGATTTTATTTTGAATATGATTGTTATATAAATGACAAGCAAAATCGCAATGCATACCCTCGTCTCTTGAGATTAATTCATTTGAAAATGTTAATCCTGGCAATAAACCTCTTTTCTTTAACCAAAAAATTGAACAGAATGAACCTGAAAAGAAGATACCTTCAACTGCAGCAAATGCCAATAATCTATCAACAAAAGATTCAGAGCTAATCCACTTAAGAGCCCAATCCGCTTTCTTTTTAATTGCCGGTATGGTTTCAATTGCATTAAATAATTTGTGTTGTTCTTCTTTATCTTTAACTAAGGTATCAATTAACAATGAATACGTTTCACTATGGATATTTTCCATCATAATTTGAAAACCATAGAAAAATTTAGCTTCGGTATATTGAACTTCGTTAACAAAATTCATCGCTAAATTCTCATTAACAATACCATCAGAAGCTGCAAAAAATGCTAAAACGTGTTTAACAAAATGTTGTTCATCATCATTTAACTTATTCTCCCAATCAGATACGTCTTGACCTAAATCAATTTCCTCTGCAGTCCAAAATGACGCCTCAGATTGTTTATAGAACTTCCATAAGTCATGGTGTTCGATTGGAAAAAGGACAAACTTTCCTGGATTGTCTTGTAATATTTTTTCTGTCATTTTTTTATTTTATTTAGTTGCTAATTCTTGTCTTCTTTTAAACGCTTCAGCCGCACGGTTAGCATTGATTTGTGTTTTTTGTTCCTCGTGACCTAATAAGGTATTTTGTGATTCTGTATCAATTTCCAAAAACTCATTGTTAAATTTACAATTTTGAAATACGACACCATCTTTACCGATACGAGATTTAAGTAATGTTAAGGTTGCTAAGTTATGTTCTTTTTGTTCTAATGTTTTACCAATAGATAAAATAACGTGAGCAATTTGTGCCTTTTTAATTGATCCACCCATTTGGTCTCCTGTAACCACTTCACTAGAAATTGATTCTCTATTACCTTGTGTTGCCGTCCATATTGCCATTTCAAATTCACCCGTCATAGATTCTAAACTTCTCATTACTGAACCCTCACCTTTCCATTCATCACCATTAGTCGATTTATCCGATGAAATACAATCCACGTAATCTAAAACTAATAAATCAATTTTGGTTCCGTCTGAATTCATTTTTCTGATTTTGTTTTTAATTTCAGAAACGGTTACATTATCACTAGCCAATTTTAATAATTTAATACTACCTTTTGAACGTTGTTGAGCCTCCTCGATTTTAATCTTAACTTCCTCAACATTATCAGGTTGTGAATCAGGTGCAATACCTGTCCAAATCGTATAGTGTTTTCTTTTAATATTACCCGGATTATCCTCAAAAAATATTTGTACGACATTATAACCTAAGTTATATGCGGTATTTGCAAACTTTGTAAGTAAGGTAGTCTTACCAGTACCCGTAGGAGCTAATACAATACCCAATTCTCCTATTCCTAATCCACCTTTAAGTAAGTTGTCGATTCCAACAATACCTGTCGGTAATGGGTGTCTAAAGTCCTTCTCTAACGCCTCATCAATACCATGAAAAACATCGGTCGCGTCATCGTTTGAAATTCCAACTTGAAGTGCCTTTTGAATAATTTGTTCAATCTTATTGTAAGATTCGAAATCCCCATTATCAATAATACTTTGTACTCCTTTTAATTCTTTTTTTAAGTTTTGTTGTTTACAAAAGTTAAGTGCCGTGTCTTTAACGTAATCAACTTGTTGTTCGTTGTTTTTAATTGCATCTAACGTATCTGCGTGTGATTTAGATGAGGTGTTATTACCACCTTCAGCCATAATTTTCTGTGCAATTGTGTTGTAATCGGGTATTTTATTATAATTTTTATATAACTCCTTCATGTTTTCCATGATGAATTTAAATGAGTTATTATCAAAAAACTTACTATCTAATACGTCAATAATTGTTTCTCCATATTTTTTATCTTCAATAATCGCCTTCAATAAAGATTGTTGAAACGAAAATCCTAAATGCCCAAAATTTCTCTCTTCCATGTGTTTATTTTATAATGTGTGTTTAAATTACAATTGATAATTCAAGTATGTGGTTTCCAATTCTTCTGAAGACAGGATGTCAGTTAAGTCTGACAAGATACGCTTCAAATTTGGACGGATATCGACAGTATACCTAACCTTTGGATGATAGTAATATGCTGGGAATATTCTTTGAATAAATACATCTTCATTCAATTTAATTTCCAATAAAAAGTGTTCTCTATCCTTCTCGGGAGCGTCTTCCACATAGTCCGAAGATAGGAAATAATTTTGATTTTCGCACAAATAATCAGAACTTTTTATTTTTAAATCTTCAGAAATATCCTCACAAATATTTCTTAGATAATAATGAAGGTCCATAGATCGTCTCGAATTTTCCACATGATCCTTTACATTAAAGAATCTTTGACAAATAATGTTTCCCTCTAATGTTAATAGGAATTCAAATTTTGTAATGTCCGGTTGTTGTTGGTAGTTACTCATAACTTTTGATTTTAATTATTTTTTTTTTATTTTTTTCTTTTGTTGTTAATCGAAGGAATGGGTTTAAGAATTTAACAAATCCATCATCTGATTTTGGTAATAGATTAAAAATTCCATCGTCCCTCATCATTCTCATGGCGTTTTTGTAAGACCTACCTTCTTGATCTAAGTTTTCATTTATTAGTAAATCTATGTTTTCTTTAGCCTCGTCGGTTAAAAAAGGTTCTTCCAAACTTACGATACGATTGTTTATATCAAAAAACTCCTCACCTAATACACCATGTTTGGTAACACCTGTTAGTAAATTCGCAATAAGTTTGTTGTGTTTGTCTTGTTGAAAGATTTCCTCACATTTGTTCTTAACTTGTTCAACAGAAATTTGTTGTGTTTTTAGTTCGGGAAAAACCGATAAAAATCGTTTTACGCCCATCCCTCTTATGCCGGCAATGTTGTCTGAGGAGTCACCACACATCATCTTAACCAATTTAACATTTTCAATTAAGATTTCCTCGTGGTTATAAACAATTGTATCGTTTTGTTTGTAAAGTTTTCCGTGTGACGGATTGTAGATTTGTGTATTTTTTGAAACCAATTGTGTTAGGTCTCCGTCTGAAGAATAAACTATTTTATTTTCTTTGGGTGAATTCTGAGTATAGTATGCAATGTTGTCATCAGTCTCACAATACTCATATTCTCCCTGTCTTACGAATAACTCTTCAAGATATTGTTTTACTCTATCTCTTTGGTAACCGTAAGAGTTAACTTCTTCTTCAGAACGAAGTCGTGATCTTCTGTTTTCTTTGTAAGGTGCGTAAATTTTCTTACGAGTTTGGGACCCTTCTAATCCATCCCAAAATACAACTATCTTGTCTAAATTGTACGTCTCAAATGTTCTTCTAAGAGTATTAAGAAAATGATACATTCCCCCAATGTGTTCTCCATTATGAAAGGCATTTTTAACGCCATAGAAACCAATCGTAAGTAAATTGTCGCCATCTACTAATAAAACAGACATTAAATAAATTTATTATAAATCACTTTCCTCTGTTACAACTTCCACGTCTGTGATGTCTGTAACATTAACACCTAACATCTTACCGATGTAATCACCCTGTTCTTTTTTATAATCCTCAATTGATTTCTTCTCTTCTGAATCTTCTTTTGCTGACATAAATCCGTGGGCGGTAACTAAGATACGTCCGTCTTCATAACCTGAACCATTGATATGATTTTTCATTATGGAAATTTTTGTTCTTGTTGCTATTTTAATTTTTCTCTTATCTTTTGTGATGGAGATTTTAGTTGTACCCGCACCTTTTTGATTACCAAATAAGAATACAATACTTGAGTTTAACCAAATCGCTTCTCCACCTTTTGCTTTAATCTTAGGTTGTCCGAAAGGATTATCAGGTAATTCTACCCAAGGTTGGTTAACAATGATTAATGTGTTTGTGTAAGGTTTATCTGTCCTTCTTGACCCTGAAATACGTTGGTTGATACCCATTCCAATTTTGTCAGCTAATACCGACGCGTTGTGCTGTTTACCACCTTTACCATCGTAAGTCATTTTACAAGGGACTGAACCTACAGAATCCCAAAGGATTAATAAATCGTGAGGTAAGTCTCCCTTTTCTTGAGCATCTAATAATTCATTGATGTACTCAGTAATTTGTTCGATATACTCAAAATCACTATTGAAAAGATAATCTCCGTTCTTATCAAATCCCATTAACTCCGCGTGTTCCCAACTCCATTTTTGTTCTGTAATAACGAACACAGGAACAACTCCTTTCTTTTGTGCATCTACCGCTGACTTTACAAGTGCGGTTGTTTTACCTGTATCACTGTGACCTAATAACATATTGATGTGTCCCATCGCTGGACCTGGAAGCCCTGTGGCGTCCAAGAAAGCATCTCCTAAATCGAAGAAACGGTCAGCCTTGTATTCAGCTTCTTTCGAGAATTTCTTCTTGATTGCTGAAAAATCTGTTTTTTTAATACCTGCCATTGTTTTGTGTTTAAAAATGGGGTGGATGTTTCACCACCCCGTGAAATAATTAGAATGGTAATTCTGAATCTACATCCTCATCTTCTTGTGGGTCAACCACAGGAGTTGATGGGGTTTTCGGTGTTGAAATTACTTCTTCCGATGTTGAATTGGATGCCCATTTGTTGCTGTTTGAATCCCAACGTGGAACCTCACCTTTAGCGACCATTTCTAAGTAATCCTCAGGTTTTTTAGAATAAACATCTGACCAAGTTAATTCGTTATCTACCCAAGTTTTTGCGACGTTTGCGTCTGTGTGTAACTGACCCGCGTCTTCAGGAATAACTGAATTGATGGTTGTGTATTCTTTACCTGTACCTGCCTTAGTTAAGGCTAAAGACAAGATTAAATCACGACCATTTTCAATATTGGTGATATCACCTTTGTTACGGAAAATTGGGAAGATTTTATCTAAAATACCATCACCTTTGTGATTGTGTTTAAATCTCCAAAATTTAGGTCCGTCTTGTTCGTTATCGCGATCGACAACTTTAACAATGTAGAACTTACGAGAACGATAATTACGAGCCAATTCTTTATCAGAATCAACACCCGTCATCATCAAACCCTCATAAACTTCATGTAATGGGGAACGTTTTCCCTCTTGTTTTGGGTCATATAGTTTAACCCATTTTCCATCGACTTGAACTTCGTGGAAGTAAACCTCAACAAATGGTGATGAACCATCTTTTGTTGGTAGAATACGAATACGTCTTTCTTCTCCCTTAGAACCCTTAGGTAATACTGTAGTGAAATAACGTTTCAATCTGTCCTCTGAGGACATTTTGTTTGCGGTGCCACTTGTGGCGTTTTTGCTTTTCTCGTACTGAGCGAGTACTGCATCAAATGTTGACATGTTGTTAAATTTTAATTATTTAAATTGTTATAGTAAAATATACATAAAAAAACCCAGACTTGGAAATCTGGGTTAAAGTTTTTTAATATTTTTTTTGGGTTTGTGTTATTCCATCGTAAATAGATACGCATATTTGTTTACCAATCCTAAAAATTCATCTCTTAGGTTTAATAAATCGGTGTCTGAAGGGTCAAGTTGTTCTGTAAATTGTACCAACGCCTCTCTAGTCGTATTAACTAAACCTTTAATATCTATTTCAGATAAATTTGATAATTCTATAGTTTTTGTTTCTTCATCCAAAACAAATCTACCATACTTACCCATTGCCTGTTCAATATACTTGTCAATTAATGGAGTTAAGTCGTCGTAGAAATTACCAAATGCCTCATGTCTTGCAATACCTTTGGTTTGCCAATGACATATTTTCATTTGATTTTGTAAACCTAAAAAAAAGTTTACATTAGAACTTATATTCATCTTCCTCTTCGCTTGGGTTAAATGATGTTTTTATATTTTCAACTGGATAATTTTCAACCTCGTCTTTGGTTAAAATGTATTCATTCTTACCACTTGCTCTCATCTCACCTTGTTTGTGTGCGAAGAATTCTTGTGGTTTCTCATTAAATGGATATGAATCCAAAGAACGCATTTCAAGTCTTTCAACTTCAGTTTTTGGTTTGTTGGCCTCAACGGTTGCACCTAATTGGTCAATCTTACTCATTACTTGGTCCATTTGAGCTAATTTTTGTTCTAAATCAGTTAGCTTTGTAAACACGTCGTCCATCTTAGTTATCACCTCGTTGTTTGATCCCGTACTATCTTCTTGGTCTTTCTTAACACTTTTAACCATGTTAACCAAATCGGTAATATCTACTTCTTCTGTATTGTCCATTTCAGGAGCGGGTGCTGCGTCCATAGGTGGTGCGTCAGCAGTAGGTAATGCGTTTGGATCTGGTGCCATATCTGCAGGTGCTCCTAAAGCTGGGTCCAATGCTGGATCGGCAGGAGGTGCGTCTTGTTCCATTATCATCGTCTTACCATATTTATTTATGGCTTTATAACGATTTAATTCTTCTTGTAGTTTTTTCTCTAACATGGCTTAATCTTGTAATAATTGTCTACCGTCGTTTGTAACGTATTTTTTATTTATTCTTTCAACAATTCCGTCTTTTTCTCTGATTGTGTAACATTCTCCCGTTACCATATCACACTCTTCTCTTTCCATTTCATCATTTGATGTTCTTTTAGTCTGTTTAGGACTTAAGAACTGATCCATGGTGTTGTTTAATTTATTATTTTCCATAATTTTCTGTTATATGTATAAATATCCCAAATTTGTTAATATTCTTAAATGATTTCAAAATATACAACATCCCCATCTTGTACTTTTAAATCTTTCATTAATTGTTTAGATAGTGCCAATCCAGATTTAACCCCTGTTGGTCCTGCATTAATTGGTCCTGTTATGTTATTAACGTTAATTTGTCCCGAACCAACTGGTGGTACGGTTATTGGGGTTTTTACATCCTTTGGGTTATAAAACTTAGTGGTTCCTTTGATAATTAAATTTGGTTTAGCTACATCAAAATCAAATTTTGTCGAATAGAAGTATCTTGTTGAACTTGATAAATCTTTCCAAGTAATTGGGTTGGGTTCTATTGTATGTTCCGTTTGTCTCGAAATAATATTCATAGATATTGTTTCTTTTATCTCATAATTTGGTCCACCCATAGTAATAACTTGAGCCCTTAAATAATCTTTTCCATTGAAACTAACTTTTTGAATGTACTTTTCTTCGTTATATCCATTATATGGTACACCATATTGTGTAACCCCTTGTTCTAATAATATTTTTTCTCCGTTAATAGCTTGTTTACTATCTCCCATATCTGATAAGAATGTTTTACCATCACTTGTTGTGTGTGTTTGTTCATTCTTTGTTGACCCTGTTGTTGTGGAATTTTCTTGTTCTTTAGTTTTAGCAATTGCCGCTCTAGTTATCTTGTCAAATAAAACCCTATAACTTGATAGGAATGAATCCTTAGGGTCAGGTAATGATGCATAAGGAATTCTTGTACCTTTAAATGTGGTTATTATATTATTATTCCTAATACTATGTGAAACTTCAGTTATCCAATATGACCCCCTAAACATAGGCACATTTTTTAAATAAAAATACATTGTTGGTTGAATCATAACATTACCCATACATGTTACGTCACAAGTATATGATGCCTGTCTGTATATGTCAAATAAACTTATGTCTATTTGATTTGCAGCCGCACCACTTTCAGAACGACCCAAATTTTCAATAACATTAAATGATTCTGTGGTGTTCCTTATTGATGATTGGTCAAGTTGTACACTCTTAAAAATACCTTGGTTTTGGTCACCAACACTTACTTCAAACGCAACCACTTTATTAGATTTTGCATAATCTCCTTGACTAAACACCTGTGGTGTTGTTATAACTAATGGACTACCTACTCCACTAAATAAGTTACCACTATCGTTTTTAAATTTATATTTTTCGTTAATGTCAGCCAACTCTAGATGTTTAGATGTTGGTCCCGTATATTGAATAAGAATTTTAGGTGAAGAATCTTGATAGTCCACATCTAAAAATGTTCCAAATAAATTTTCAGCAATTTTCTTAGATGGTGTTATTCTAGATTTAGTTGAGTTGTTTGTTCCGTAGAAATTAACGTATGCTGGTAATCCCCTCATATCAAATCCCGTTCCTTGTATTAACATTGATATTACACTATAAAGATTCGCCTTACTATTTTTTGTATCTTCTAATGGTAATAATTTTTCAAGTGAAAGGTACGCTTGGTCTCCTATGTCTTTATTTGCTTTATCTAAGAATAAAAATTCTTCCATTAAAGTCCTTTGTCCTAATGAATTTCCTGCAACCCATTTATCATTAAACGATTTAAAGTAATTATATAATTCTAATTTTAATGGAATGTCATTATATCCATTTACAATCGTAACCTCATTTTTACTATCTTTAACTGTTAAAGTTGATAACTTAGGTAATAATTGTGTAAAATATTGTCCAAGTCTTAATTCAGGTCCTCTCAATATTTTTGTTTTTATATAATCTTGGAAATCTGCCTTTGTTGGGGTGTATGCTAATCCTTTACTTTCGACCCATCCAGCAAATATTAGAATCAATGGTCTAAATATTAATACATTTTCTTCACTTAATTCTACATTATTAGTTACGAAGAAATTTTTATAACAATCTGTTGATGGTTCTCCTCCCACATATAAATCAATATACATTTTATTAGAACTATATTGTGATGAATTGTACTCATTATATGAAAACCTATTTACGTCATCTATTTGAGCAAAACCATTCCATACATTTGGTACAATTTCTTTTGGGTTACCAATCGTTACTTTTAATAAATTATCAGTTCCTAATATTTGTTGAGTTATTGATTCTAATTTTTTTAATTGTTTTTCTTTTAATGTTGTTATAATTGCATTAACATCTGTGTTGTCATTATTATCGTCTTTATCTATGGTAACTAAAGCCTTTAATAAATCTTGAAATTTATCATATTTTACAGAATGACTTTCAATTGTTTTAGTTTCACCGCTAACAATTCCTGTTACGTTATAGTCTGGAAATACTTTATATGGTATTTCTTCTTCTAATTTTTCTGTTGCAAAATCTAAAAAATATTCTTCAAATTTATCTAAAATTTGAGGACTAAATGTTGCAATTAAATCGTATATCTTTCTTTTTTCAGATGTTACTAATGAATACTTTGCATCTTCATCTTTGTTTAAATCGGTGAAAAATGGACCAGAATAATCGACCATATTAAAAAACAAAGTTCCAACATCATATGATTTATTATATTCATCATAATCAAAGAATTCTTTACCGTCATAATAATCCGTTACTGATTCATTATCATAACACCATAAAATTTTAAAATTTTTCTGTTCGTTACCACTAGCGGTAAGTCCATTAGTAAAACCATTCTTAGACCCCCCAACTGAAGGTAATAATGTAAAATATTTGTCTGAAGATACTATTTTTGAGTTGTCAATAAAACTTGTGAAATACAAACCATTATCACCAATAGGTTCTTGTACTACATTGATGGTCTTATTAGTAAATGCAGTATCAAATGATATGGTGTCACCAGTTGAAAATAAGAAATGTGAATACCCATTTACAATTTGATGAAATACAGAATCATATAATGGATGTAAACCGATTACATTTTGTGATGTATAATTTACGTTTTGTCCAATATTAAATGTTAAATTGTTACCATCATCAAAGAATGTTTTTCCACTAATTGCTGTTGTGGTTGTTCCACTTAAAAATCCAGATAATATATCTTTATTTTCTAATATTTTCTTTTTATATCTATGATAAATTGACCCCCATTTGATTATTAAATGATAGGGTACATAATGTGATGCACTTATCTCTCTAAAAACCGTAGATAACCTTGTTTTACCAAAGAATTCATCTTCTAAATCAATAAATGGTAATGAGTTCAATAAAAGATATGCGGAACCTGCATACTTTCCATATGATTGCTTACCGAAATCAGATTCTAATTGTTTATGAAAATATGGTGTGTTTAAAATACTCGCGGAACTACTCGGTCCAATTTTTATTTTTTCATCGAATAAGTTAGAGTATTTATCTGTCCAATATGTTGGTAGTGCAGGTGCAGATATTAATCCTTCTTTGGTATTAACTTGAAATATTTGTTTTAAATTTAAATCTGCTAAACTAAATGATTCTTCACCCAAATAGTTTAAATAGCTATCCGAATTAAATGGATATATGTTTAATCTATAAGTTTCAGACTCATATGTGAAATCATTTAAATTTTCTTTTAATTTATTAAAAACACCAGTATCTTCAAAATTCTTATTACCACTATAACTTGTTTCAATTGAGAATGGAGTATTTTCAATTGTTTTTAAATAAGGTGTTGTTGGTAACTTATCTTCAAAATAGGGATACCTATCAAATGGTGAAAACGATAATAAATTTTCTGTTAGTGTTGTAATGTTTGTCATTGTTTTTAACATTCCAACAACATCAGGGTCTTCACCAAACATTTTTTGTATATTATCAAATTCTCTATCCGCTAATTCATTAATTGTGTTTAATGAGAAATCGTCGGATAATGTTGCATATCTACCTCTCTCATGTATTTCATATATTATAGAAGATATTGACTTGTTAATATATGGTGTACCAATTGCTAATTGAAACAATGTCGCTATTTTGTGTAAATCACCATCTGTATTTGAATTATCAAATACGAAATCAATTTTACTTGCAGAACCTTCGTTACCTGTTAATGAGTCTTGTCTTTTTGTGCCTACAGCTTGATAGTTTTCTAAAAAATCAATTTCAGGCCACAGAAACTTATCGTATGACCTTAATTTTTGTTGTAACTCAGGATCTCCAGGATATGCAATTACTTTTTGTTTGTTTGAACTTTGTTTCTTTACTTCAGGCCAAGGATAAATTGAATCATTACCTTTTGACTCATCACTAAACCCTTTTAATATTTGTCTTCTTATTGTGGAAACCTCAAATGATTTACTATGTACTTCTTTTAGTAACCTAATATAAACTTCGGCATTTGCTAAAATTACCGCAAATATATTACGTATTGTTGGGTCAAATCCAATTCCTTTATCTTTATCTTTAACGATTTCATTCATTTTTCTTTCAACAAGGTCTTGTAATTTATTTCTTTGTTGAACGAATAATTGTTGCATATCATAGATGTCTTTTAAAACACCTTGAACAGAGACCACATAACCGCTAGCTATTAATTTTACATAAGAGTCAATCGGTTTTATTTTGTTTGAATAACTAAATGTTTCTTTCTTAAAATCATTTGCAGATTGTTTTAAAAACGTTTCTGTAAATATTTTAGTCTGTTTTAAATCTAAAGGATAATTTGTTATAATACTTTCTAATGTACCATTAACAGTACTTCCTTTTATTTTTATATCTGTTATAGTTCTATCCACCATTCTATTATAAATGGCACCATCTACTTCCACAGTTTCGGCACTTACAAATCTTTTACTCCAATTTTTAACTGCCGATTCAAATTCTGTTAATTTTTTTTCAAAATCTTTAACACCGACGAATAGTTTCATATCAACCAATCCACCGAATATTTCTTTTTCTAATATTTTATCTAAACTTCTAGCAATAACGATTACTTCTCTTAACGTTTTTGTTGGAAAGTTCTTATCAATTAAACCTTTTTGTTTATATTCATCATAAACAGATTTTAACATTACATAACCTTTTGAAGATTTTTTAATCTGTTTTTCTTTTGTTCCTTTTTTCTCGTTGAATTTTGCTGGTAAATCGGGATCCGATTCAACCATATACATGTATGGTGCGTTTAATATACCATCAAGTGGTATGTCATTTAAAAACGCATAAGTTGACCCAACAAATGTTGTGGCAATTTCAAAATTACCATTTGATTCATTGTATTTTGAACTGAACTTAGTTAAATGTAATCTATATTTAATTGCTTTACCATAATACCCTTTTATTGTTAAATAAAAGATCGGCCAAGGTAAATGAAAGAACGCACCATATGGTGAATTTTGGGGTGATTCAAACAGAGTTTTACCTCTAACGTCAATAAAGTTAATGTTAACTTGTGGTATAAAGTTAGCACCCTTAATATTAATGTTAATACTGTCAATACCAAAAGATTGTGCAGTTGAGTCGTTTTGGTAGTTATATTTATTTCCGTCATTGTCTACTCCATCTTTTACATTTACAAACTCTTCTGTCCACGCGGTATCAAAATCTTTACCATTTTTACCTTTATTTTGTGTAAAACTTAAGGTTCCTTTAGCTATGGACGATAATGTTCCTTTCGATGTACTATCGCCAGATGCTGTTAATACGCTTCGTGGTATTAAATCTGCCTCAAGATTGACAAACATTACTAAATTTTCTTGTTTTATTCCTCTTGGTTCTACTTGGTCACCATTTTGCACACTATTGGGATCAACAAAAACTAAGTTATTAACATCAACTTTTACTAAAATATTTTCACTCTGACTAATTTTGTTATTCCCCATAATATAAGTTATACAATTCTACACCACTTTTATAATCTTGTAAAGAGTCGATTAGCGGATATGGTATCCTTATATAATAATTGTTAGGTATTTCAAATTCTAAACTACCTGCAGCGGGGTTTGCTAATAAAATCAACCAACCATATAATGGTGAATTGTAATATTCTTGTGATAGTTTATCTAATCTATCTTTACCTTTTTTATATTGTTGGTACTTGTCTGTTCCTTTTATTGGTATTTCGATTCCTGGAACAACTCTAAATTCTCCATCATTTATATAAAATTGGTACCTATTAAAATATTCTCTACTCATGATTATATTAATTTAAAAGTTTCTGTACCAAATTTAACTTGTTCAGCATTGTGAAGGTCCATTAAACTTTGTTTTATTTCATCAAGAACAATGTAATCTGTTACATCCACATCATATTCTATCTTACTACCACCCTTTTTAATTGGGAATTTACCCATTCTAAAATTCTTTTCTTTCGGTGTCTCTATTAATTTGTCCACAATTTCACCAATTTTATCTGATGTTTCTTTTGTTGAAATTTCTTCATAAAGTTTAGTTATTGTCTCTCTCTTTCCTTGTAATAATATTGAAATTAGTTCTACAAAAATATTGTCGTTTAATACACCAGTAGCAAAATCAAAACTTATATCTAAGTCTTCATTAAACTCATCATGTTTGTTTTTAAAATAATCAACAATATTTGAATATTGGTTATATAAGGTTGAACCGGTAAAACCTGATAATGTTGTTGAGATAAATTGTACTCCATCAACTTTTCCGTCAAATTCATTTTTAACTAAAAAATTAGCTTTTTCAAATAATTTAATTACTTTATTTCTAGAATCTTCTAATTTCTTTAGTGAACTACTTTCAGGCATTTCCCCTATTTTTTCGTTAATGATTGATTTTAACGTTTCTCTTAATTTTTCGTTAGACCAATCCATTCCTTCACTTGTTACTGCTTTATTAAAACCCAATAAGGTGGTTACGTCATTGTTATTAATATAACTATTTAAATCTGTGGTAAGTTTTGTACTATAAAAGTTTACATTGGCATCTTTATTAGATGCTCCAAGTAAAGGTAATATATCTGTTGTTGTTGCACTTGTGTTAATTGTTAATCCAGTTACAGTTTTGTATCTATTGTGAAAAAATATACTTGATACTTTTTTACCATATTTTTTAACAACTTCGTTATATGATGATTTATATAAATTAATATACGAATCTGTACCGCTAAAAATTGTATCAATAAAACTAGTATAATCTATTTTAATATAATCAAGACCAGAATTAAGAATTCCCGTTCCAATATATAATCCTTGACTAACTTTTGGTTTATTATCTTTATCACCCTCTAACTGAAATTCTGGTTTCTTTTGTAATTCAGCAATGAATTCTTTAGTAAATTGGTCCGCTGGTTTACCATCAATTAAAGTTGCGGTTGATTGTGCTCTTTCATCATAAATTTCTGTGTTTGCAAAAAAGTTAGATGATAAAGCATTTTGTAATTTTTCAACCGGTCTTTCCAGTCCTTGTCCACCTATGAAACTAACTTGTAACGTTATATTAGCAATCATTGGTTGTACTCCAATACCTTCTGGATTTAAATCCCATGTTGAATCGTCATACGTTATGTTAATGTCTCTTATAACAATTTTAGAGTGATAAAAATCACCAATTCTTATAACACATATTGGTGGTGGACCAAAAGAAGTATTTCGTGCATTTAAATCATTAACATCAGCAATTCCTTTTATTGGTATTGTATTTCCAGGTCTTACACATTGTAATAAGAACGTTAATCTTGAGTTCAATCCTTCAGGTGTTGTTGAGTGGAAAGCTGGATGAAAATATTTTAATTTTTCCTTTAAAGATGTAAACGCTAACGGTGAATCTTCCTCCAATTTTTTAAAGTAGTAACATTCAGATAGTGTTTTAGTAATTATTCTTTTCATTACATCAATAGGTGGCTTTGGTGTATATGTAATTTCAGGTTCACCAGGCTCCTTTGTAATTTTCGGTATTTTAATTTTTTGTGTCGATGGTGGTTTTTGTACGCTAAGTGTTTTAGCGGAAAACTTAACACTTGTTTGTCTACAATAAAATGCGTTTGGTGTCGTTATTTTTAAACCATATTTTGTTTGAATAACAGTCTTACAATCTAATCTACCATCTGGATCAACATTCGTTAATCCTTTAGCGTTTTCACCTTCAGTAGAAAAGTTTATAATTAACTTACCTACATTACCTTTATATCCTAACTTTTCAAAAGTAAATGTTAACTTTTGGTCATTTAAACCATCTTTAGCATTCTTTTTAACTTCCTGCTCTGATGGCCAGTTAAAGTCGGGTATTTTATCTACATCTCCTTTTAATTTAGTAAGAATATCCAATACTAAAGAATGTGCTCTTCTCATTCCTAATAGGAAATTGTAATCATCATTTGCAACTTCGGATGCGCTTGAAAGTATTTTAAATTCAGCAAGTTCAATTGTATTTCCACTTACCGCCTTTTTAAGGTCGGCGATTTTTGTATTAAATTCCGTATAATTTGTATTTAATTTTTCAAATCCTGTGTTTAACTTATCCAATTGTAAACTAATTGCTTTAGGAAAATCTGTTATTTTTGATTTTTCTAATTTAAAAATTGTCTTTATGTCTTGGATTGCATCTCCACTTGTGTCTCCACTTAATCTTGTAAAATCAGCTAAAGCATCTGCGTTTAGTGAGGATTTTTGTGCATAATATGAAGGTTGTATTGTGCTATATATTTCTCCTTTTGTGGTGTTATTAGCATCTTTAGCAGGAATATCATTTGGAAAAAATAAAGCTAATGAAAAAGGTTCGGGTGCCTTTGTTGGGGTTTCACCCGTCTCTGGTTTAACCTCCTCAACTTCTTCTGATGAATATTTATATTTCTTAATGGTGGACATTTCTTTTCCAGCATTAAGATATTCATTAATTCTTTTTATATCGTCCGTATCTAAGTTAGTATATTTTCTTACTAAATCATAAAAGTCAATTTCCTCACATCCAGCAAAGAATGCATTAATATAGTTGTCCGCCTCTTCATCTGACATACCTTTGAAATGTTCTCTCACCAATAGATTTAAAATACTTGGGTGGTCAACGACAACCTTAAATGATATTGTACCACTTCTTGATGTATTTTGATAAGTGTATATTGGTTCTGGTCTACCTAAAAAACTATTCTCTTCCCATTTAGCACTATTTTGTTCTGATACTTTTAAATCATATGGTGGGAACCACATTACTCTACCTCCATTTGAACCTCTTTCGCAAATTGGTAAATCTTGTACAGTGAATCCTTTTTGTGTGGATGATTTCCAAGCTAAGTTTTCAATTGAAAACATATATTTTTTTGCCTGTCCATCTTTTATATTTGTTGAATTTTCAAATGATTTTCTACCATTCGACATTGGTGCGTAGTTTAAGTTCCATACTCTACTACCACCACCCATTACACTTCCATCAAACTTTCTTACCATGTTTGTTCTTCTCATGGTATCTGTGTAGTTAAAGTATGGTCTATCTTTTGTCCATACTCTACAATATTCAACACCACTTTCTTCACCAGAAAATTTGTTTGTGTATTTTACCGCAGAACCTCTTGACATCATTACCTCACCATCTTTAAAAACTCTACTGGTTTGGTCAATTACGTTTGCTACGTGAGAACGCATCTCAGAACCATTAGTTGGTAATGTATTTAATATTTGTTGTGTTTTTCCTAAAATTGAATCTTCTCTAAAAACATATTTTGTTGATAAACTATCTTGTAAATTAGTTTGTTCTATACCACTATATTCCTTGTTATGTTCTCCTAATTTATTTTTAGAATTTTTACTATACCAAGCTAGTTTACCTCCAATTTGTCCTCCCTCGGTTACATTTTTACTTTTATGAAATAACTGAGCAGAAATTTCATCAAACATTAATGAAAGATAATAAGGACTTCTTACTTGGTTGTCATTAAAATCTCCCATTGCAAATCTTACATCATTTGACCTATCGTCACCAATATAAGCTTGTCCTGCGGGAGCTTCGACACCTAATATATTTTTTATACCTTGTGCCGCTTTATCTACAAAACTAAATAACTTTGATGATTGTTGAGATCTCGCACTTGTTGTATAGTTTGGTGCATATCTATTAAATGTTAATGAATCAAACAAAGCCTGTTTAGGTCCTTGACCCATATATTGTATTAATAAATCTGAAGGTTTTCTTGATAACTTTGGTCTTCTTTCAATTCCAATCAATGAACCTAATACTCCCGTAACATCTTGTGCAATTTTACCTAATTCAGTTTTTGCTTCGGGTCTATAATTTATTGGATTTCTTGGGTTTGATAAATAATCGCCAGGTATTTCACTAAATGGTAATTGTGTTCCTGAAACTGTTTGTAAAAAATCGATACCTTTACCAATAAGAGTACTTGCAACAGTAATCTTATTATTCATTTCAACTAATGGTTCTCTACCTGTTAATATGTTTAACGCGGTTGCTGTGTTACCATTTAAAGCGTCTAACAATCTTATCTTACCATTAATTGCTCTATCGGTATTATAAGCTATCCTTGTTAATACAGGACCTCCCTTATCTTCTCTTATGTATTTTGCAGCAAATTTAAATAATTCAGATTCAGTATCGTACTTTTTTGTTGCCATGATACCAATTAAATTATGTTTCTCCGCAGTAAAATATGGAGAACCACCATTAAAATATAATGATAAGTTACGTGTTCTTGGTAACGTATCAATATTTTCCTTTATAAAAAATTTAGTTGGTTTATATATGTTTGAATTAGAAATTTTAATTAAATCATCTTTTCTATTTTTATCAACAGCACCTGGATCAACATTTGATAGATTACTTAATTTTTGATAATCATAGTTATCTTTAGTAAACGTTTGTGGACCATTTGGTTTGATTAACGTTTTTGCTATGATAGAATTCCTAAATTCTTTAGTAGAATCAAAATTTAAGTAACTTGGCATTATTTTCTTTTATATTATAAATAGATTTATTTAGATTATCTTTTAGCTGTCGATGGTGTGGTATACGATTGAGTATCTACTGTATGGAAGTCATTATAGATACTTGAATTTTTACCCACTTCTCTCATCCATCCATCAACTAAAGCGTCACCACCTTTGAATACATATTCGTTTGTTACTTTAACATTTTTGTCTGTTTGAGTTGACGATTCTTTTTGTTTTTTAGCTTCTTCTTCTGCAATTTTTGTTGCCTCTTCTTTTGTTATTGCATTTTTTGGTGTTTCAACTTTACCTGTTTGTTTATTATCAGGTGTAATAATACCTTTTATTTCATTATTAATTAAAGTGGCGGCTTTTGGGAGTGCTTCTTTTGTTGTTTCTGCGAATTTTTTCATATCAATTCCCATTTTATCCGCCAACTCTTTAACCTCTCTTGTTCCTGTTAACGCAATCGATTTAACTAAAAATGAAACATCTCGTCTAATATTTTCAATATCTGAAGCTTGTCCTCTTACAATATCATCTGCCTCTAATTTTTTAAATTCATCTTTATATTTTAACAATAATTCGGCTTGGTTCTTATCTAAAGTATCTAACGCTACCTCCTGTGCTCCACCAAAAAGGTCTCTCATTTTTTCAGATTGTAATTCAATGGTCATTTTACCATTTTTCATCTGAGACATGTTAGTTAAGAATTCTTTATCCTCATCTTCAATTCTTAAACCAGATAACATTTCTTTTGCGCTTAATCTTTCTTGTGCCGCAACTGCGGTCTTTGTAAGTTCCTTATAGTCCATACCTAATGCGGTAGCCATCTCTCTTACTTTTCTTAAGTTAACACCTGTAACTTCAAATCTTCCTTGTTCTTGGTTGTATGTGGCTAAACTACTTGCAGCATTAATAATTGAATCTTGTAATCCTTCAACATTATTCGTTGCCATATACATTAATTTAAGTGGGTCATTGAAATCTCCAATGGCACCACCTAATACTTGTAAGTTAGCTGATAACTCTAATGCACTTTCTGGACTAAATACTTTTTCGGCAACTTGTGAAACCGCATCCATACTTAATCTAAATTCAATAGATTTTTGAACCATTCTAGCTAAACCCTCAACTCCTTTTTGGAATCCGTATTCGTTTAACTTACCTATATTTGTTGCTAAATCTTTTGAAACTCTTTGTGAATTTAGTCCTAAAGTTAGTGAGCTTTTTCCCGCTTTTTCAACTGCATCGAACGTACCTTTAGCCCCTATACCTACTTTTTCAAAATCAGGTAACATGTTGGTTAATGCTTCCATTGAACCAAGGTATGCTTGACCAACCACTGCCGCCTGTTCAAATGATTGTTGATTTATTAAATTAAATTTACCAGACTTTTCCACTAAACCTTGAGCAACTCCCGCTAATGTTTCAAATGATATACCTAATTGTGCTAATTTTGGTCCTGCGTTTGATATTTCTTCCCTAAAATCTTTTGATAGTGCACCCGTTAAACCGGTTTTGGTGTTGATGTCTTCTAATAACTTTCTTTGATTATTATATTCATCACCGATCTGTTCTAATCCAGCCTTGAATACGTTTTGTGCAATTTGGTCTGCTGGTAAAATTTTTCCGTCTTTTGATGCCATAGACAAAAGCTCCGTTGAATTAACCGAGTCCTTAATATCTTTATAATGTCCACCACCTTCTTGTCCTTTTAAAATTCCACTGGCTGCCTCAATGAATGATTTCGCTCCTTTGGTTGTACTGGTTCCTTTTTTTTGACCACTTGAATACGATTCATATTCAATTTTAGCTCTTGATTGTAATGAATTTAGTTCACTCTCACTATTAGAATTCGATGGTGGGTATAAATCTTTATAAATTGTTAAAAACCTTGGCCAGTTTCCATCCGACCCTGCCTTCTCTAAATCTGTTGTGCTATATTTTGCCATACATATAAATAGGTTATTGTGTGTTTTCCAACTCCATTATATAACCAATATAATATCGTCTAATATAGACAGGCATAGTTAAAATGTCTCCATATGAGAATCCTTTCCTGATTAGGTAGTGAATTTCCGATAATTGATTTTTCTTATATTCCGTAGAAAGGGCGAAAAAAGTCAACCCCAAACCCAATTCTAAATTGGATCTCTTCTCCTGATGGGGTATTTGCTGTTTGTGTTAGGTCAATTCCTGGCTTATTGTCAGATACGTATTTTCTAAAATCTTGTGAATCTTTAATCGGCATATTCTCAATGAAATTTCTTGTGTTCATTGGGTCATTAACTCCAGCCACGGATTTAATCATACCTTCGAGTTGTTTTGTAATAATTGGAGCTATTCCATTACCATTCCAACTCTTTGCAATTTCTTTTATGTCGTTTTCTTGTTTTTGGGTTAAAAACTTAAATGTTACGTCTACTTTGGATTTATTCATAAAATATGAATATTCTCCGTTAGAATCTGCAACTAATGTAAATGGTTTAAAATCTAAACTACTTAAATCTATTTGAACCTCAAAATCTTCGTTTGTTTTTGGGTCGGTTAATGTAACTTTATATTCTGAACCAAATGCGGTATTTCTTAAAAATATTAAAATAGCCTCCTTATCTTCTTCAACCAAATCTTCGGTTGATAAGTCTTTGTCTAATACTTTTCTTTTTAATAGTTCATTAACTATAGCATTTGTCTGTATTAAATTTGGGGATGCTAATATATTTTCATCCGCGGCAGTTAGGTAAGCTATTCTTAGTGATTTCTTACCATTTTGATAATGGATACCTCTACTTGGTAACTCCACAACATCATATGCGATTCTTGGGTCAATTCTTAATTCTTCCATAGTACAATTTAATCTATAACTATCGTAAAGTAAAGTTTTAAACATAAAAAAACCGATACCCATTTCTGGTATATCGGTTTAATATATGAAAAAGTATAATATTAGAATACAAGTATACATCTATCCATACGTAAAGTACATTGGATAGTTGCAATTTCATCTCTTGAATAGTCTAATTCACCAAAGTTGATGTCTTGAATAAATGTTCCTTGAAGAATCCATTTTTCAACAACAACTCCCGTTGGGTCTAACATTTCAAGTTCGATGTCTTTTTTATAACCGGCAGCATATCCCATACGACCAGTAACTGATTCAGCGTGTAAACGGAACCACTCCATTAACGCTTGTGACGCTGATGGACCAATCGGGTCTTTAAATGTTACCCTCATAGTATCCCAACTAAATTTACCCGCAACATATGTTGAAGTATTTAAAAAAGGAATTTCAGTCGCGTTGATTTTTGCGGATGGTCTAGCCGCTGATGTTACATACCATTCATTGATACCCAAAGAAGATGGGAATCTTACAATAAATCGGTTCTGTCTTTTCGGTTCGTAAGGAACCGGCATTTTCATTAGTAAATCTGCCATGTTGTATTTGTTAAGTTTTTTTGTTATTTTATACTCTTATAAATATATGTTAATTAGAAATAAATTTATTTTTAGGATCGATCTTGATTTTGTGGATTTTTTTTCGTAGTTTTTTACAAATCCTCCAGTATTCTAGACCCAGTATAAATAATTAATAAATTTCTAGTTTAATAATATAACATATAAATACTAGTATAACTAGTTCCAGATTATACTGGGTAAAATAAAATGATATAATTTTAATAATAATTGGTTCCATGTGGAGCATTAAAAAAGGGAAGCTTTTCGGCCTCCCTTTTTATTTTTATATCCTCCTTTTAGATTAGATATTCTCGAATGAAGCTCCTGTTGGAGTAATTACGAATTCCAAATCAATAAATTCAAGAGAACGAGTAGGTTTAACGTAAATTTTACCTCTCAAAGTGTTAGCGTCGATGTCTTCAACATCACTTGAAACACTTACTTTAAATTCATAAAGACCTCTTTCTTTCTTAATTGATTCTAAAATTGGGTTTACCAATCTTAAGAACTCTTGTCTTACTTGTTCGTCGTTTTGTTCGAACAACAATCTAACAGCAACTGCTGAAATTAACTTTCTTGCTCTTAACAACAATCTTCTTACGTTGATTCTATCAAGTGCAGATTCTCTAACTTGTAACGTTTTGTTACCCCAAATAATTGTACCAGTATCAGAGAACGTTGCGATTGGATTAATTCTATTTTTGTAAAGTTCGTCTCTTTCATCAAGAGTTAACTTCTTTTTAGCTTTAATTGCATTTACCAAACCTCTTGAATAACCCGCAACTGCGAACCAAGGATAAGATACGTTATCAGTTAACGCGATGTTCTTCAACACCTCACCTGTTGGTGGAATGTAAAGTTGAGTTGCGTTATCTGTATCTCTTACTTGAATCCAAGGCCAATATGTTGCAGAATAGTTAGAGTCAATTCCTAAATCGTCAAGGTAACCTGTAACGGTTGCCGCATCATCAACATTTGGTGATGATATGATATAAAGTGAATCGGCTCTTTCATTCTCGATAATATCTATTGCTTGACTTGTTAAAGATGAATGATCGTAGAAGTTAATACCTGCAGTAGCGAATACGTTAATATCAATTGCCTCAGGATTTGAGTAAGTTTGAATACCTTCTAAATAAGCATAATAATCAGAGTTTCCTATGGTTGTATTGAACACACCACCATTATCGGTATTAGCTGTATTATATGTTGTTTTACCATAAATAAATTGGTCACCAAGAGTTCTTGTCTCTCTGTATATATCCCAACCATCAAATCCACCACAAACCGCTAATGTAAATTTACGGAAGTTTATGTTGGTTAATTTATTGTCGGTACCAGATTGACCTTCTAAATCATAAGGTGTTGTTTGGTATGTTGTTCCTGTTATTGATGATGCGTTTGTTGATAAGTGGAAACCGAATGTACTTGAAGACGCCGCATTTCCTTTATATTTAAACAAGTCACTATCAAATTTAAAACCATTTTGAGATGATAAACCTAAAGAGACTTTCTTTACTTTATCTCCGTTAGATAATACTTGAGAACCATCCGATTCGTAGTAAACCACGTCACCACCATCAAAAAATTCTGTTTTGTAAAGAACACTACCTAATTTGTTACTTGAAACAAGTAAGGATGTAAATCCTTTGAATCCAGCAGGGAAAGCGTCCGTAGGTGCATTATCGGCCATATTTAACATGATAAACTTTGAACGTAATTCATATTCACCATCAGAGGTACCAACTTTTCTTGCCACATAACCTGGAAGGTCAGTATTCATTGAACATCTTGTAAATTTCTCTAATATAATTTGATTTTCATCAGTATCGTTAAAATCACGAACCATAATATCAAATTCGGCAGTATCTAAATTAATATTTTGAATTGTAACCTTAACTTCAATATTTGCTGCGTCTCCATCAGATATTGTTAATATTGAGAATAAATCTGCAACATTACCACCACGAACTTCAGAAACAACTGTAGGTGATGATGGAGTATCCCATGATTGTGCAAAATTATCACTTTCAACGTTTGATGATACATCTAAACTTAAACCTCTTACGTATCCATTTCTAAATGCTGATAATAATAAGTTAGAATATATTTCATTAACATATAATGGATAATCTTCTTTTACTTTATCAAAAACTTCAGTACCTAATACTTTATTTATATATTTTGTTGATGAAATATCTAATGAACAATTGAATGTTTTAATTCCTCCCGTAATACCTGTAACATTTAAAGCAAATTCTGCCATTGGGTTAGTTGTAACACCACCAACATCGGTTAATGTTACTGCTGTTGTTCCTGTTACTTGTAATACTAAACTTTGTGAAGCGTTATATTCACCTCTTGATCTTAAAGAAGCAACAATTACATCACTATAATCTGTGTTAAGTGATGCGCTGTATTTAAATCTTGTTACATCAAATGAAGATGTACTTGTAGAATAAACAAAAAGATAAGAGTAAACACCATCAATTGTTGAGTCGGCTGACCCTGTTTTAGTAAAGAACGCATTATACCAATTTTTATTAGCATTTTCACCGATTGGTGATAAAAGTTTTGTACCTGTTAAACTTGAGGTATCTGAAGTTGGTACATTACCAATAACAAACCAATCGTTATTTGCATACGCCGCACCACTCTTACCTGTTTTACTTGTTATGTATGTTGTTACAGATGAACCATTGGTTGCCGTTTTACCTGAAAGTTCACCATAAATTGTTGAACCTGTAATAGTTGCGGTTGTTGCTGATAATGTTATTCCTGTTGTTGATGTAGGTGTAGACACTAAATCCACTGTTACACCACCTAAAGTTTTAATACTATAAGTTTTTCCTGGTTTATATCCTGTTTTACCAAGTATTCTTGTTACGAATAGTTGATTAGACTCTTGTAAGTATGATTTAGCCATATAAGCTAACTCATATTTAGGGTTATTTGCACCGTCTTTCTCAGGTGAAGTTGGTCCGAAATACGTTTTGAATTCGTCGAAGTCCCCAACTAAAATAGGTTCGAAAGCAGGACCTTTTAAAGCCTCACCTACTAAACCTAAAGTTGTAACCCCGACACTTTGTGCTACGAATGTTAGATCCTTCTCAGATGTGTACACACCCGGAGAAACGAATACTCTGTTTGAATTTGCCATCGATTGTTGTTTGGTTAATTATTTTTATTAGTTATTCTATAAATATCTTTGTTTTTACCAAAGATTTCCGTACTTTTGTTTAAAAAGATAGTAAATTATCCTTTTCTATCTTAAATTATCTTTCATCATGGAAAACAAACAGAAAAACGTAAAAATTAGTGAAAAACACCACGAGATGTTAAAAAACCATTGTGAAAAGAACGGATTAAAAATTTATAAGGTTTTAGAAAAATATATTGACGAAGTTTGTAAACCAAAAAAGAAGGACATCTATGGTGACGATTAATATAGGTAAGTCACACCAATTCTAGAACCAACAACGGGTGTACCTAATAAAACAATATCTTGTGAACCTGAAACATCAAATCCAGAACCTTCCTCTTCTTGTAGACCATTTATATCTAAACTGACAATACTACTAATATTGTTATATGTGTGAAAAGTTAATGTACTACCATCATATTGGAAATACTCCGTAGTAACTTGTATTAATTTACCATAATTATCTATAATAACATTGTTTCTACCCTTATAGTACGAAATAACTATAGTACTACCTTCAAAAGGTGGTTGTACAAATGATATTTTAGATGTATATGAAATGTGGAAAAAATCGGCGTTTTTCTCTTGTAATAGACCATTAATTGTAACACTAAACAATGTACCAATACTTTCACCAACACTAAATTGAGTTTGCATCCCGTCTCCAGTAAATGACATCACGGTTATATCAATAACCTTACTAACGTATTTTTTCCTACCTACACCCTCTTTTGCAAATTCATTCATTAAAAAGAAACGATTAATTGCGGGTTTTACCTCAAATTCATCAGAATCAATAAGGAAACCTAACATAGTAAATGTGTAGTTTTGAATGTAAAATCTCCTACCCTCCAACGTATCCATGGGAGTGTTATCTTCAATTTTATCTAATATAAGTGGAATGTAATGTCCCTTAACTTGAGTATAATCTTGTCTTGATGAAAAATTTTGTAATACTATTTTACTAAATTTATTAACATCTCTAAATTTATTACAAACAATCGTAACGTCATATGTTATATCAACAGGTACGGGTTGTGGTATTTTATATATATCCGCACCCATAGTGGTTCCGTTCCAAGTCGGTACGGAGGAGTAGTAAAATTGATGTCTATCGGGTATTGTTCTCTGAACCGATGGATTTGTTCCCGGTTGAACGTCGGGTTTTCTTACAATTGCAACAAATGGTAATTCAATATTTCCGTCGTCGTTTGTAAATGTCCACGTTTGTGTAAATTCACCCCACCTTTGAACTGTTAATATTTTATCAATAATTGGTATCTTATTACCATCGGACACAATTTGAAAATTTTTAGTTACGTAATCTAAAAATCCTTTATCTAAATCATCATGTAATATAGAGTCGGGAAGATATGTGTCAGATTTAGTAATTTTATCTAACAATTCTTGTCTTCTTTCAGTCAGTTCTTTTTCTGTGTAAACAGATATATTGTTTTTTCTTTTAGGTATTCCCATTTTATACTCCTCTAAATTGACTATCTTGTACTGGTGAACAAGTTATTGATTTATAATATGGTTTAAATCCAAACATATTATGTTTATTGTCCGAAGTTATTTTACCATCATTTACCACTTGATAAAATCTAACTTTTAATTCAGATTCGGGATAACCAATATAATCACCATATCTTATATCTATTTTCATTTCTTCTAAATGTTTAATATAAACAGATAAAATCATATTTCCCGGCTCAAGGTGCCTCAAAGTCCCATTTTTATATGAACTATTTTTTGGTTCCTCAATTTTAACCAATGCATTAAATTCAACAGGTGGAAAGAATTTTGTTTGGTCTATACCAACCTCAACATACACGTCATCAATTTGAGTCTTTTCTCTATCTACCCTATATAGAACTAATTTCATATTTAAATCCCCGTGAAGATATTCTTGACCCATTTGAATATTGAGGTCAAAATCATCTTGAGATAAGAATTTAGATAATCTGGTAATAGGTAACTTATTTTCCATATCCTAATAAATAGTTTAATGTTACATTCTATTTACTTATATTTTAATATGGAAACTAAGATTCCCGAAATAGAGGCAAGAAACATTTTATTAACCTACGAAGGTTCAAACAACCAATTATTAGATTGGAAGAGAAAATTTGTTGAGGTAAAAAACTTCAAACTAACCCGTCCACAGGCGGAATATGTTCAAAAGTATTATAATGTGTCCCCAAAGGTAGCAAGAAAATATATTAACATCGTTAATTCTTTTGGTGAAAAGATAATGGAAGAAAGGTTATTACCTAAACCTCCTGAAAAAATATGGTGTGAAAAATTATTATGTGATTCTGAAAAAGCGTTTCATATATGGGGTAAAGTATTAGATAATGACCAATTATCTGCAATGTGGTTACCGAAAGCCGCAGTGATGCAAGAAGAGAAAAAACTTAATCGAATTATTGATTATAGTAATTACGATACAAGACCTCCCATGGAACACCAGAAGGTTGCCATTGAGAAGTTATTAGCAAACGATAAGTTTATACTTGCCGATGATATGGGTCTTGGTAAAACGACCTCAGCGGTTATTGCATCTATGGAAAGCGGAGCTAAGAAAGTTCTTATTGTTTGCCCCGCATCTTTAAAGATAAATTGGGATAGAGAAATTAAAAACTATTCTAACAGAAAAGTGTTAATTGTTGAGGGTCGTAAATGGGGTTCTACATTTGACTATTATATTATAAACTATGATATTATTAAAAATTACCACTCAACAGATAAGTCTGAAGATAGTGACGACTATAAATTATTGGTTAATGCCGGTTTTGATTTGGCAATCGTAGATGAGGCACATTATATTTCAAATGCAACGGCAAATAGAACTCGTTTATTAAATGATGTACTTGAACAAATCCCAAAAGTTTGGTTACTAACGGGTACACCAATGACATCAAGACCTATTAACTATTTTAACTTATTAAAAATTGTTGAATCCCCATTGACATTAAATTGGCAATCTTATGTTCGTAGATATTGTAAAGGATATCAATTCAACGTTGGTAATCGTAAAGTGTGGAATACAAGTGGTGCAAGTAATTTAGATGAGTTAAGAGAAAGAACTAAGAATATAGTACTTCGTAGAATGAAAACCGACATTCTTGATTTACCCGAAAAAATTGTTACTCCTGTTTTTGTTGAGTTAACAAGTAAAATGTACGATGAGGAATTAGAAGAATTCACACGTATTAGTAATGATAAGAAAGATGATGAAACAATCACCGTTACATTAAATCGTTTAATGAGGATTAGACAACTTATTGCATATGAAAAAATTCCTTACACTTGTGAATTAATTGATAAGTGTTTAGAACAAGGAAAGAAAGTAATTGTATTCACTAATTTTACAATGTCATTAGATATGTTACATGAGAAATATAAAAAGAACTCCGTAACTCTTGATGGTCGTATGAATAAAGATAAACGACAAGAAAATGTTGATAGATTTCAAAATGAAGATAAAATAAAAGTATTCATTGGTAACATTAAAGCGGCTGGAGTTGGTATTACGTTAACAGCTGCTGAGGTTGTTATTATGAACGACTTATCATTTGTACCGGCCGACCATTCACAAGGTGAAGACCGAGCATATAGATATGGACAAAAAAATAGTGTTCTTGTTTATTACCCCGTATTTGAGAACACCGTTGAAAAAATCATCTATAATATTCTACAAAGGAAAAAAGGAGTAATTGACCAAGTTATGGGTGATGGTGAATATTCAGAATCTTTTAGTAAAGACTTACTTAAACAACTCCTTTAACTCCTCAATTTTTGAGGTTAGTAAATCGTTAAGTTCTTTATCTTCCACATTCGGAAGGTTAACCACAATTTTTTTTTCGGGTTCTACCGAATAATCGATATAATTTTTATCACCTTCTTTTTGGTATGTGAATATGAAATCATTAATACCACAAATTCTAAATAGTTCGTTTAATTTATCGTTCATAACTTAAATATAAACTATTTATAAGAATAAAACAAAATATGGCGACTATTATTTCACAACCCGAAAAGGACAAATTATATACTCAGGTATTTCACCTATTAGGTATGCCTGTTCGTGGTATTGAGCTTACTGAAGAACAAATGGACACGTTCCTTGAACTTTCATTATCAGAATATGAACAATATGTATCTGATTGGTTAATAGAATCTCAATGGTCGGCATTGGCTGGATTAGACGTAGATACACAATCTTTAACTAACGCCTTTACAACTCGAAGTTTAGATTACGAAACTCAATATAGTCACTCATATTCTAAAATTGTGGGTTTACAGGCAGGTGGTGATAGTGAACTTAAGAAAGATTTCATAACATTAACAGGTGGAACACAAATGTACGAAGTACCTGCTGGACGTGAAATAAATGAACTATTATGGTTTACAAGATCAGAAATGACGGATACAATTGTTGACCCGTTTGCTGCTGGATTTGGTGGATTAGGTGGTGTCGGGTTTGGTGGTTTTGCACAAATGGGTGCGTCAGGTGGTTCATATTTTATGATGCCGGCGTTTGATTTATTATTAAGAATGCAAGATAGAAGTCTTAAAAATAGATTAATTGGTGGTGACTTAACATACAGAATAACTGCAGGTCCTGATGGAAAAAAATATATTCATCTTTATAATGTACCTGGCGGTAGATTTGACTTTGGTGCAGTTTATAAAAATAACTATCAAGTTTGGTATTGGTACTATGATACCATGGATAGAGACACTTGTTTAGATAAAAACAAAGACGTTATTAAGTTACCTTCAGACGTTATGACTGAAGAATTAACGTGGGATAAATTAAATAAACCTTCTCAGAATTGGATTAGAAAATATCTAATCGGTTATTCTAAAGAAGGTTTAGGTAGAATTTGGAGTAAATTTTCTGGAGACTTACAAGTTCCAGATAGTTCGGTTAAATTAGATTATAGTTCTTTACTTACCGAAGGTAAAGATGAAAGATTAAAGTTGGTTGAAGAATTAATGGCTCGATTAGAAAGACTCCGTCCCGATAAAATTCTTGAGAGAAAAGGTGCTGAGGCTGAAAATTTAAATAAAGCACTTAAGTTCAGACCAATGCAGTCTCCATACAATATCATTTAACTTTCGGTTACGTGTAAAATTAAATCACCATTATCGTTACCGATAATTTCGTCTTCATTACTTACAGTACTTGCAGCTTGTAATTGTAGAACCTTTCTGTTGTGGTCAACCCAATATTGGTCAACAAGTTCAAGACTATTTTCAACATACATAAAGAATGGGTCACGACCAACCTTATTCCAAAATACAACCTCACTATCGGAAAGAGTCATAACCTCGTCAAATTTATCTTGACCACTTTCCTTCAATGGATAACCATTAACTAACTCACATTGATTTCTTGTAAAGTATTGTCTATCTTTTGGATCCTCAATTAAAATATCTTCTCTAATCTCAGGTTTAAATGCAACTAATAGAGGTTCAACACGTTTATTAAAATTGTTTAAATAACGAGCAACATTATAATCACCTAATAAGTTTGGATTATCTGTAATTTCTTTTTCAGGAATCATATAACAACTCACCTCAATATAACCATCAGGCATTGGGTATCCATGTTTCGCGGTAAACTCTTCTTGTTGTTTCTTTGTTGGTTTAGTTACCTTCTGTACATCACCCGATGATTTCTTAGTTCCATTATTAACATAGAAAATTGTATCACCTAAACCTGCGGGATAATCATTCTGTAAAATTAATTCCATGTGCGCTTGTCTAGACATTAGTGAACCAGACTTTGTAGTTTTCTGAATGTGTTTTTTATAATCACTAACTGATTGTTTAACACGAGCCTTGTTTGCAATTTTAGCTAATGGAATTTCTTTATTATAAATCTTATCCACATAATTGTAGTATAGTTCTACAAAAGAATGACCATCACCATTTAACAAATACTTTAAACCTTCATCTAAGAACTCAACAACATATGTTTGTAATTTTTTAGACTTAATAGTGTTACCCGTTAATTTAATTTTCTCTTTACCTTTCTTAATTAACTTAATGATATAATTTTTACGTGAAACATTAATACAAGCAGGTGCAGTATAATCAATATCAAGACCCATTTCATTTCTCATAAAAATATCATTAAATTCCGCAGTGTGAGCTTCAATACCTTTATATTCTTTACCTTCCTTAACAAGTTCATTAAGACCCTTACCAATATACACAGCTTCTAATGCACTATCGGGTGTTTCAAAGTTTACACCATCAGTATCCATTACAAGAGGTTTATAACCTTTCTGCATATAGAACATAATCATCATACGAAGACATTGACGACCAATACAGGTAATCGTTTCACCTGAATCCATTTCACCCCACGGGAATACATGTGGTGCAGATAATGAACCAAAATATGCGTTAATAAAAATCTTAATCGGTAATTGTTTACGATCATACATTTCTGAAGCAACGGGATCACTATCTTTTAATTCACCGGCAAGATGTTTATATTTGATACGAATATTTCTAAAGTATTTTAACATTGATTTTTGCACACCCATAACATCACAATCAGGGAACACATCATATACTAATTGAATTGATGGATATAGTGATGAGTAGTCAAACTTTACAATATTCTTTGCAAACCCCACATTTAATAAACGTGATAATCCACCAGTAAATGGTCTTTTCTCATCCTTAGCGGGTATTGCTAAATTATTTTCATATGACCACGCCAACATGATAATTTTCCATAATGTGGCGGTTCCCATTGTGGCAATTCTTTCATACGTTGTTGGTACTAATTTAGAAAGTAAAAATGTTGATTGTGAAAATGAATCATCAACAACCATTGTCTCATACAAGTCATCGTCAAGATATTGTTCTACAATTTTTCTACCTGGCCATATTTCAAACTTACCGGGGAACCTCTCCATTAATCTATCGGTACCTGTATCACCAATCTTTTTGTAACCACCTGTCTTAGGGTTTACGTAATAACTTTCATTATCTAAATAAATTTTAGATATTTGATTACCCTCAACATACACACGATTCGGTTTTTCTTTCTCCAAATATGTTGTGATATATTTCAATCCCCACGATTTAATTTCGGAGTTAATCGCCTGAGCTCTACGAACAGAGTGTGCAATATCAATAATATTAAAACCCCAAATAACGTGCTGAGTGTAATCCTCAATTTCATTTGCAAGTTTTAACATTCCCTTTTTTTCTTTCATTCCTGTACTTGTGAATATTTGAGTTAACCCATTAATATCAACACCAAGAATTTGTGCACGTTTTAAAATAAACGGCCAGTCAAAGAAAGCGGAGTTATAACCAGCAACAATCGTTGGTTTTAAATCTTTAATATATTGTAAAAATCTCTCAATACATTTCTTTTCACCATCTTCACCAAATGCGGGAATTGTTTCTTGTAGACCACGATTATCCTTAACCCCAATCAAAATGATTTTACAAGTTTCAGGATCTAAACCCGTGGTCTCAATATCAAATACAAATCGATAAACATCACCATAATCTTCTATTCCCTTAAACAATCGTTTTCTTGTTTGAACAAGATATTGTTCAACAGGAGATAAAATGGTAAAATGTTTTCTTACTTCTTCTCCCCATGGGTCAAGTCCACCAGTTTTAAAAAAATTGATTAAATCGGTGTAACTCTTAATACTTTTAACTAAGAATTTCATACCACCCTCCAAACGACTATTACCATGAGTTTCTAACTTTTCAATGATAATCCCGTACTTACCCATCATTTGTTTTTGAGTTGATTTGGAGTTACCATAAAAATTAAGATTAGATAAGTCTCCGACCCATAAAAATGGTACGAACGAATCTGTTTTAACAATTTTACCCTTTATTGGGTCCTGAATAATTTTGGATATTGAGTTGGAGGGATAGTCATATTCGACACCTACGATGTATTTCTCATCGTCTCCCCCATTTAGAAAGTTTTCGATAACTTCCTGAGAGATAACTTCTTTCATGTTTTATATTTTTTAAATGTGACGTATTAGCTTACCATTAAATGGTAGTTTGTCTTAACATTACAAATATAAACAAAAAGTCTTAATTTAAGAAATATTAATAAATAATTTCTCTTTTACAGGTAAAATGAGTTTGTTTGTTGGGTTTCCGTCAGTATCCTTGAATTGAACTATGACCTTTCCTTCGTATTTACCTGAATTTAACGTATGTTCTTCTGTGAACCTATGTGTTATATAATATTCGTCTGTGGTTTGGTTATATAATTTTATTCTTGTGGTAACGTAACATGTGGAATCTAAAATGATTGGAGTATCTGTTTTAATGTCAGACATCTCAAATGTAATATCTGCATTTTCTAATAAATCATTAAATGAGGATTTATCGTTTTTACCATCATCAATCAGTCTCATTTTTAATATTGGGTCAGACGCCCCTTGTCTTATAAAGAATTCCATATGTTATAAATAGTTTTATAATTCGAATATATTAATTGTATCTCTCATACTACGGTGTTGGGCAAATATATATTTCATTTATTTGTCCAGAAACATAACCATTAACCGGAGGACTATATGTACTGGTGAATTTAAATGACCTTATCGCCGGAACACCTAAAGTATCGGATAAATAAATATAATTTCCACCAGATGGCCAACCCAAAGTATATGTTGATGATCCAATTGATTTTTCATATACATAATCACCAAGGTTAGGTAGTGTACCACTTCCCAAGAAATATAATTCACTATTATTCATATATTCTATTGTTGTGTTTCCACAATAAGCATCTTGAGGGGAGCTGTTAATATTATATGCCGCATATACTCTTTTATATGTTGGTACCGGTGTACTAGTTGGACTACTTGTAGGAGTGGGTGTTGGGGTTGAAGTAGATGTACTAGTTGGTATAGGTGTTGATGTTGGTGGTAATGGAGTACTAGTATTTGTAGGTGTTGATGTTGGTGGTAATGGAGTACTAGTATTTGTAGGTGTTGGGGTTGGAGTGGATGACCCCGTAGGTGTTGGAGTAGGTAGTGCAGATAAACTATCCACACACTTAACCCCACACTCAACGATTTCAAAATTTGGTTTTATCTCAGTTAGATAGTGATGTCTAACTCTTGGGAAATTTAATGGCTCCTCAAAATATTTAATTGATTTGATATTAAAACATGAAACACCTGAATGAATTCCACTCATTAATCCAGTTCCACCACCCCAAGATTGAATAAACGGTTGAGTTCCTCTCTTTGAAGGTATAATTTCCTCCCAATTTTCTAACTTATATATTGGTCTACCGTTTAAGTATATCTTCAAAGTCCCCAACCTCCTTTGTCTTTCATTCGCCCATTTCTTATTTAAAACTTCAGAATTATTTAAAAGAGCTAATTGTGTTGATGTTACTGCAGTCACTTCTATGTTTTGATACGGACTCACAATAAATTCTGGAATTAAATCATTCTGTCCCCCGTCATTTTCAAGATCACAATCCGTATAATGTTTATATCTATCAAAAACAATTGTAACATTAAAATTATTAGTTAACCCCGTAGTACACAATGTTGGAGTTTGTCCACTTGAAATATAAAAAGATTCTCCATATGCCAAATCATTAACACATGCACCAGAATAATGTCTTGATATCCACTTAATTCTAGCATCTGATGTAAATTGAAAAGATAGGTTATTATCGGCGTAGTCGGTTAAATCATCGTCCCCTCTAACACCTAAATAATAAAAAACACTTCCCGATGACCACGGTAAAGAATTTCTATTAAATATGAAATCTAAAGTCCACCCATTTTCAGGTCTTCTTTTTAATTTAGGAGTACAATAATCAGTACCTAATCCCTCATTAAAATCAAATGCCCATGGTTTTACATTTGTTTTTGGGGATTGAGCCGAGCATGCATTAAAATTTATAATATTTCTCCTACTTTTGTAGATGTCTGAAGTAAACCCCGAAATAAGGGCTGATTCTGTATAACCCGTTAAAATGTTAGATGTATATCCCGTTTGATTATATCCTAAAATTTTAAAATAATGAGTTCTTCCACTAATAAGTGTGAATTTAAATCTATTGCTATCTAAAATAGTATGTGTAAACCCTGTCCCAAAATATGATACAAAATTACTATACGGTAAAGTCATTGATAATCCAGAATAGGTATAAGAACTTAATAAGTCACTTATATTATCCTCCTCAAGGGTGATTCTATCTTTTGTGCAATCTAAATTATTTAAGTTATCATCTATTTTTAATGAATCGTAGACTATGAGTGTACTCAAATCTAACGCATCTGCATCATAATCACCTTGGGTTTTACTCAACTCAAAATCATATAATTCGGAAGAATCTAATTTTAATTCCAATCTTGACCCATAAAAATTTAAAATATTCTGTCTATTCATGTTTCTATAAATATCTTTCATAAGATTTGATATTTATAATAAAACCGATTTAGATGAATAATTTTATAAAACAGGTAATCGAAGAGAAATTTGCATCAAAAGCGCAACAAAGATACTTTTTTGCTAAGGAGAACGAAAAGGGTGCATCAAAGAAAGAAAAGTCGAAATGGGGTAAAATGGCCAAAGAATTTTCAGATAAAACAAAATATGACGAAATACCAGATAAAGCGGGAGAAAAAGAAGTAGACGAGATTGTAGATAAAAATGGTAACGTTGCTAGAGGTAAGAAACCAACAAATTTTAACACAAAAGGAATAACACAAAATAAAACAACTGATGAAGTTGTTAAAAGTGCTAGTGGTCAAACATCACTATCACCTAGTCTTGGTTTTGGGTATAGAAGATATTGGGCAGAATCCGATATGAGTAAATCTTTAGGGTATGATGATACTTTAGGTCAAGATGCTGATTATGATGACGCAAAGGACCATTTTGAGGATGATTTAGGTTTAACAGATGATGAGGCCGAAGAAAGGTTGGCTAAAATGGGATATGATGAAAAACTAAAAAATACCGATAAAGTTAGATTAGTTGAAAATCCTAAAAAGTTCATGGAGGAATACATTGAAAGTATCTTAGCTAAGAAATCTAAAGATAGTGAGATTGTTTCTAACGATGGTGACCAAATGGAAGAAAAGGAAATAAATCCAATTGTTGCAAAACAATTAAAATCTCTTAAAAATAGTTTAAAAAGTCATAATTTATCAATTAATGATATTATGAAACATTTAAAAGACAATGAATAACGATTTAAAAGATAGGGTATTTAACATTCCACAAAACATACTGCATAAAATCAGTCAAACTGTTATGCATTTAAATGGGCAACACGCTGACGGGAAAGAAAGGGCAGAAAAGTTACTTAAAGACGGAACAGTAAAGTATGGTCAATTAAAGAAAATTATCCACGAATTAACATATATGGATAAAGTTAAAGATAAATTGAAATTTGAATTAGCGGGTGGGGACCTAATGAATAATTGGTCAAAAACGCATTTACAAGGTGAAAGAGATATGGTGAGTAATAAAAAAGATTCAAGAAAAAGAGCAGATGAAATAGGTGCAATTAGTGGTGAGCGTTCAAATAGTCACCTTAAAACACACTCAAAAAAATCAAGTACATTTCCGTCATTGAATATGATGAAAAGTAATTCACATAAAAACACAATAAGTCCAATTGTTTCTTTGGGTTTATTTGAACAAATTGAAAAATTTAAAAAATTAATACGTTATTAATATGGCAACACAATTAGAAATCTTAGCACAGAAGTTTAGAACTGAAATTTTAGGACCGAACATCTATAACGAACAAAAATTCTATTCTTCCACAAATAAAAATGCGTTATCTGATGGTGACGTTAAAGGTAAGGGTGAACTAGATAATTCAATAGGGTCATCTGTTGATGTCCAAAATAGAATTGATAATGTTGGGAGAAACAGATTTAATAAAGAAAATAATTACTCTTCAATAAACAAAGATGCACTATCTGATGGTGACGAAAAGGGTAAGGGTGAATTAGATGGTAAAGTTGGTTCATTGACAGATATTAAATCAAGAACTGATGTTGTTGCAAGAAACAAATACAATCCATCAAAAGGATACCCCGATTTTTAATTTATGAACATAAATAAAATATTCTTCAATGTAATTGAAGAACAAAACATATTAAAGACAACAAAAACCAAACCTATAGTTGATGCAATCAAAAATAGGAATATGATTACATTTTACTATTCGGGTCCTCAAAAACCTAAAAAAGATAGTGTAAAAAATGGTTACAGAGTAAAGGCTGAGGCGGTTGCTTTGGGTCTTTCTAAAAAGGGTAATTTAATTGTTAGAGCTTGGGTACAACCTCCTTCCGTTTCTAAAAAAGGATTTGCGAAACACGGGTGGAGAACTTTTATTATTGGTAGAATGAGTAATGTTGAAATTACTGATGAAGTTTTTAACGGAAAGAGACCAGAGTATAAAGAAGGTTCCGATAATTCAATGACAACAACATATGTCACAACAAATTGGGGTACAACTTCGGATACTAAAAAAATGGAAAAACCATCACCAACGGTTACTAAACCTGAACCAACAAAACCTCCCGTTAGTAAGGTTTCCGATAAACCAACCGAAGTCACTCCAACAGAACCTGTTAAACCCGAAGAATTACCTCAACCAAAACCTGAGGAAAAACCAAGTGAACTACCACAAGGCGGTGATAATCAGGATTATGAAGTTAAACAAAAAGAATTATATAAAACTAAACAGACCGATTGGATTAACAAACAAAAAGAAATTGGCGGCAATATAAAGCCTGGTCAAGGTACGAGAGAAAGGTTTAAAAAAGAAGTAGAAAAGGAATTACCTCAACCAGAAACAGAAAAGAAACCAGAAGTTAACCCTGAAGAAGATGTAGAAGGAAAAAATCTACAGGAAAGTTTAAAAAGAATTAAACGTTTAATGTTTTATTAAAAAAGGTTATTATTTAAAATATAAAAATATTTATTAGTATGTCACAACAAGGAGTAATATCACAAAATGATTTGATGCATAAATTGGTTCAAGCTAAAAAAGTTATGAACAAGGTAGATGGTGGTAACTATCAGAGAGGTCAAATAGATGAGAGTATCTTAAGGTCCGCACCGGAAGATGTGATGAACAATACACAAATGCAATCAAATCCATCTACACAAAGACAAACAGGAACCCCTAACATTAGTCAAATTCAAAATTCTAAATTACCTGAAGCAATTAAAAGAGCAATGATTGAGAATCCAATCCCTCAAATATCTTTAAATGATACGTTGGACATGGATTTTGTTAAAGGAGCAAAACGTTTAATGGAACAAGAGGGTGTTAGTACAAAACCTTCACAATCAAAACAAACGACCAATAACAACGGAGGTAGTATCGATATGAATGCTATTGCGGTTCTTATTGAAAACACCGTTCGTAAAGTTATGGATGAAAAATTAAATCAAATTCTCACTGCCTCACAAACCTCAACTATTAATGAAAATTTAGTCCTAAAGGTTGGAGATTCAATATTCAAAGGAAAAATTACTGGCGTAAATAAGGCTAAGTAATTTGTTTTTTCATTTTTTTTTCGTATATTTTAGACATATAAAGTAATATAATGTCAAAAATTAAAATTTTAGTAGTACCTCCCGATAGATACGGGGTCGGTAAATTTAGAATGTTAGACCCATTTAAATACATCGGGGAGAATCATTCAGAAGATGTCCACGTCGATTTAGTTTTCAATTTAGAAAATAGAGACGAATTATTCGATGGGTACGATATCGTTATTTTCCATTCATTTATACATCAAACAACACATAAAGAAAATGTAGATCGTATTAATTGGTTAAAATCAAAAGGAGTCAAGGTTATTATGGACATTGACGATATGTGGTTTGTTGACCAACGACACCCAATGTACTACCAAATTAAACAAAGTGGTATGGGTGAAATGAAAATTGAAATGTTAAAGTTAGTTGATTATGTTTCAACAACGACACCAATTTTCGCAAATACAATTAAAGAAAGATTAAGAGTAAAAAATGTTGAAGTATTTCCAAACGCAGTTAACGATGAGGAAATACAATTTCAATCAAATACGAATAAATCAGATAAAGTTAGGTTTGGATGGTTGGGTGGGTCATCCCATTTACACGATTTAGAATTACTAACTAATGGTATATCAACAACATTTAATTCATTTAAAGACAAAGTACAATTTGTATTGTGTGGATTCGATTTAAGGGGTAATGTTACTGAAGTTGATATGAAAACAGGGGAAAAAAGAGAAAGACCAATTGAACCATTTGAAACAGTTTGGTATAAGTATGAAAAAATATTTACAGATAATTTTAAAGTATTAAATCCAGAATATAAATCATTTTTAAGTACATTTACCCAAGGTGATTATAACGACATTAATGAACCATATAGAAGAAGATGGACACAAGACGTTTCAAAATATGCTTTGAATTACAATACTTTTGACGTATCTTTAGCTCCGTTATTTGAGTCGGTGTTTAACGCAAATAAATCACAATTAAAGGTTATCGAAGCGGGATTCCATAAAAAGGCATTAATTGCTAGTGAGACTAATCCATATACTTTGGATTTAATCTCCGCAGTTGATAATGGAGTTATAAACAATAAAGGAAATGCTTTATTAGTAAACCCTAAAAGAAACCATAAAGATTGGGCTAAACATATGAAACGATTAGTTGAGAATCCAAACTTAATTGAAGATTTAGGTAATCGTTTATATGAAACAGTAAAAGATACATATTCATTAAGAAAAGTATGTAAAGATAGAGTAGAGTTTTTCAAATCAATTATAAACAAATAAAAAAAACAATTATGCATTACACAGTAACAGTAGGATATGAATCCGAACAATTAGACAGAGAGGGTAACCCACGTTTAACAAAATCAACAATTATTGTCCAAGCCGAATCAAACGCAGAAGCAAATATTACAGCTTCTAAATTTTTAGCTGGAGATATTCGTACAAGTCAAATTATCGATGTTAAGAAATTAAAGATCGATTGCGTCATTGACGAAAAGAACACACCTGAGTATTATAGATAATAACAATTAAACACCAACTGAAATGGATTTCTACGGAAGAGATATACAAATTATGCGTCAATCGCAAAGTAAAATGGCTTTAGAATACCTAAATTCAGTTGGTGTTCAAGTTACATTTGAAGAACTACAAAGGGTAACTGACGTGTTTGTTGAGTGTTGTTTACGACCTCAAGATAACGACTTAAAGGAAAGAGTTAAGAAGTTAGATAAATGGATTATAGACAAAAAAGAAAAAAATGGATAAAGATAGTCTTGAAGAATATTTAAAAAAATTAAAAGAATTTGAATCTGACTTAAGTTCAGATGATGAAGTTGACGATGAATTTTTTACCCAAATAAACAAAGTTTTAGGTAATTTAATGGACGATGTATCAAAAGATAAAATTGTACCAAATCCATCTTCATTTGAAATTCCTGTAAAGGTAAAAAAACTACATGAGAGCGCAGTGATACCATCATACTCAAAAGATGGTGATGCGGGAATGGATTTAACAATAACAAGAGAAATTGAAAATACTACCTTTAGTGTATCGTATGGTTTTGGACTTGCGTTTGAAATACCAAAAGGATACGTCGGTTTAGTGTTTCCTCGTTCATCTATTCGTAATCAAGAGTTACTATTGTCAAACTCTGTTGGGGTTATAGATAGTGGTTATAGGGGTGAAATACAAGCTACTTTTGTAAAAACAAACGGATTAGATTCTATTAAATATAAGGTAGGTGAAAGGGGTGCTCAAATGATAATTATTCCTTTTCCTAAAGTAACAATCTTTGAAAGTGACGAACTATCCAATACCGAAAGGGGTGGTGGTGGTTTCGGAAGTACAGGTAAATAGAGATATTTATTAAAAATAAAGAACAATTAAAAACATATATTTTGGCAGTAAAACCTAGAACCAGTAGAACCCAACCACCTGTATTAGTGGAAGATAGAAAAATCATACATAAGGATAGAATTAGACAAATCATAAAAAAACCAAAAGAAAAGTTCTTAACTAAAAATCAAGAAACATATTGGAACATATTGGGAGATAATCAAATTACCCTTTGTTTTGGGCCAGCAGGTGTTGGTAAATCATATATCGCAATGAAAAGAGCAGTAGATTTGTTACATGACGATTCCAATAAATATGAGAAAATAATCATTGTTAGACCGGCAGTTGAGGCAGAAGAAAAATTAGGTTCATTACCAGGTGGTTTAGAAGAAAAGTTGGACCCATACATTTACCCGTCTTATTATCTATTAAATAAAATTATAGGTAAAGAGGCAAGAGAACAACTTAAAGACGAAGGTTACATTGAAGTTGCGGCACTTGCATATATGAGAGGATGGAATGTTGATAATACGATATTAGTATTTGAAGAGGCTCAAAATGCAACTCCCGCACAAGTAAAATTATTACTAACTCGTATTGGTTATAATTCTAAATTTTTCCTATCAGGAGATTTAGAACAATCAGATAAATTTAAAGATAAAACTAAATCTGGTTTATATGATGCGAAGAAAAGATTAGGTGATGTAAAAGGAATCGGTGTTTTTGAATTTGGAATGGAGGATATTGTTAGAAACCCAATTATATCTGAAATTCTTAACAGATACGATTAACAATAAATGTAATTTTGCACAATAAACCCACATCGTTTATCATAATGGTGTGGGTTTATTATTTACTTATAACATATTTGATGGTATATTTACCCAATGGAAGTATACATTAGTATTGATGGTGTTTTAAGAAACACAATACAAAAATTTGAATATCATTACAACGAATCATTTTTAGTGGATGATGTTGTGATTGAAGATAATACATTTGACTATGGTGTAACTGAGCCAATAGAAAACGATAATTTAATGAACTCGTACAGATTCCAATCAAAGGAAGAGTATGAGTTTTTTACATTTATGGAATACCCAATTGAAATATTTGGACATGCTGGATTAAGTTACTCAACAACATTTACAGATTTACATAAAATGATTTATGATAATCAAGAACACAATTTTACATTAATTGGGTTGGATGAATTAGGTAAATCAAAACCAGCAACATTATTCTTCCTATCAAAAAACGGATTTTTAGGTAATAACATAAAATTCGACAAAAGTGATAACATTAAAGAGCTGTGGAACAAATGTGATATTTGGATTACAGATAAAAAACTTGTGTTAGATGAATGTCCAGAAGATAAAGTTGCCATCAAATTTAATACCAAATATAATGGACACTTTACTTATAAAAAAGAAATAACTAAATTAACTGAAATACAAGAACCATGGTTGAACTATTCGGAAAAAACTACTACATTGATATCGATGGAATCACAGACAAATGTAGAACAAACAAAACAGTAGAAGATGATGAAGATGAAGGTGCTACCGAAATCAACATTTTCAAATACGAAATAATAAAAATGTGTTTAGAAAGAGTGTTAGGTGAAATTGACGATGTTGACGAAGAAATGGGAATGTTCGCAAAAAACACCACAACCACATCTTTTAAAATAGCATTTAACACCTTAATAAAATATAAAATCTTAATTGAAGAATTAAACGAAGACGATGAGTAAACAAGAAAACATAGAAAAATTAGAAGAAGCGTTAGGTAGGTTACATTCAAAAGAAAATAACATTTATTTTCTAACTTATGACACAAGAAATAACGCAAGAGCGTCCATAAAACACATTTATGATATGGCGTTGACTTTAAAACAAAATGGTCATAAATCAAATATTTTAGTGGAGGACAAAACATACACAGGAGTCGAATCTTGGTTAGGTGATACGTACAAAGAACTACCAGTCGTGTCCATCAAAGAAGATAAGATTGAATTAAAAATTGATGATGTTTTAGTTGTTCCTGAATATTTTTCAAACGCTCTTGAGCAATTAACTAATATCAAGTGTATTAAAGTAATGTTAGTACAACAAAAAGATTTTATGTTTGAAACACTATCAATTGGTAGTAGATGGTCGGACTATGGATTTGATAGAATCATCACCACAACAGAAAGTGCAAAAAAATACATTTCAGATATTTTTCCTGAAAGTTTAGTCTTTGTAATCCCTCCAATTATTGGTGATAATTTTAAACCTATTGAACTACCATTAAAACCATATGTTGCGATTAGTTGTAGAGATAGAGTTGTACATAGAAGATTAATTTCACAATTTTATTTAAAGTTTCCTCAGTTACGTTGGATTACTTTTAAAGATATGGTTCAGATGAGTTACGATGAATTTGCAACTAATTTAAAAGAATGTATGGTTTCTGTTTGGGTTGATAATGAATCAACATTTGGTACATTTCCTTTAGAGTCTATGAAATGTGGTGTTCCCGTTATTGGTAAGATTCCTGAAACAGAACCTGATTGGTTGGATGAGAATGGAATGTGGACCTATGACACAAATAAAGTTGTTGAAATTTTAGGTTCATATATCTTAGCATGGATTGAGGGAGTTGAGTTACAAGAAGAGGTGACTACTAAAATGAAAGATACTTTATTACCATATGAAACATCAATTACTCAAAATAGTATCAATTCAATTTTCGGGTCATTAATTAATAAAAGAATCGAATCTATCGAGAACGCATTAGAAAAATTAAAACAAGAACAAGAATAATCAATATGAAAAATATAACAGTATTAATACCTATTCACAAAATTAGTGAAGATTATAAGGAAATGTTAAATAAAGCTTTAGAGTCTGTTGAAGATTTTCACAACGACGTAAAAGTATCGTTGGTATGTCCCGCGGAAGTAAAAAAAGAGTTAACTAACTTATCTGATAAATTAGAAATTAATTTCGTAGTTAATAATGGTAAAACTGACTTTTGCTCCCAAGTAAATTTAGGTATCGAGAAATGTGACACAGAATGGTTTACTATTTTAGAAGTTGATGACCAATTTAAATCAATTTGGTTAAAATCAATTAACGATTATAGAAAAATTTATAGTGATGTTGATGTATTCTTACCAATAGTAAAAGATATAAACTCAGAGGGAACCTTTGTTAGTTTTACTAACGAATCCGCTTGGGCTTATGGATTTACTGATATGCAGGGATTTATTGATAATGAGGTATTATTAGAATATCAAAACTATCAAATTAGTGGTGGACTTTATCGCACACAAAAAATTAAAGATAATGGTTTATTAAAAGAAAACATTAAATTGACTTTTGGATACGAGTTTTTATTAAGATTAACTCACAATGGAGTTAGGGTGATGATAGTACCGAGAGTTGGTTACCAACACGTTAATCTTAGAGAGGATTCATTATTCTGGTTATACAAAAACGATGAGAATAGTTTATTATCCGAAAAAGAAGTTAAATTTTGGTTAGACTCAGCAAAAAAAGAATTTTTCTTTAAAAATAAACGAGATGTAAATTATATAGAAGCTTAATGCCAAGACCAAGAACCCAAAAAATTTATTTTGGGGAGGATCAAGAGAAGGCGGTAGTTAGTTACTTAGAAAGCACTGACGAAGCAGAAAGAAATAAGATATTCAACGAATATTTACGTGAACCCCTAATTATAATGGTCGAATCAATTATTCGACGTTATAAACTTTACAGAAAAGATATGGAATTTGAAGAAATTCATACAGACACAATGTCCTTTCTTATTACCAAGATTAATAAATTTGACCACACAAAAAATACCAAAGCGTATTCTTACTTTGGTACAATCTGTAAAAACTACCTTATGGGAGCAATACAGAAGGATACAAAGGAACAAAATAGACAAGTATCATATGACGACATATCATCAGATATTGAGGGTAGATCTGACCTATCATATGTGATAGATGAACATATTATAGACTATAGAGATATCATTATAAAAATGAGTATAGACTTAGAACTTTTTGTTGAAAATGAAGATTTAACCGAAAATGAACAAAAATTAGGGTATGCGTTACTAGAGATTTTTAACAATTTTGATATGATATTTCAAGTTGGAGATGGTAACAAATTCAATAAAAACCTTATATTACTCTCTTTAAGAGAAATGACTTCATTGTCAACCAAAGAAATTAGAATATCCCTCAAAAGATTTAAAAAGTTGTATGATGGAATTTTAGGTGGATTTTTAGAATAAACCTATTTATTGGTATGAGAACACAAAGAAATTTAATCTCCTTAGAGGTTGATTCTGCATTAGCTTTAATGCAGGAAATCTACAATGACATTGTGGAACAAAAGAATACAGCATCAATGATAACAAAGAAAATGTTAACATTTATGAAAGATGCTGAGGACATGAGTGTAATAGGTCCCGTCATCAAAGAACAACAAAAAATCCTAAACGATTGTACTGAGAAAAAAATCTCCTTAGTTAAACTACAAGGTGTTTTATTAAAACAAACACAATCTACAGGTAAGGCCGGTGGACCTATGGGTAAATTAACCTTATCTGATGAAGATAGAGAAATATTGGACAAATTAATGGAAACTGGTTCTGATAATAAAGGTAAGTCAAACTACACACTATAATGTCCAACAAAATAAAAGAAACAAGAAAAAAGATTAGGCAAAAAATTGATGCCATTAAAAGGGCAAAAGATAATGCTAAGGATAAGGCTAACAAATTTGTTGATGGTTATGAAAACAAAGCATTAAAAGGTGCCGATGACCTATCAAAAACTCTATCAGATTTTTCCGCAAAAAAACTAAAAAAGTTAGAGGGTGGGATAAATCGAGCTAGTGACGTATTCTCTGATTTATTAGAAACGGTAGAAAAATTTGTAAGTGCGAAAAATATAAAAGTTGAATCTTCGGATAAGTTATTCTCAAAACAAAGGTTAAGACAACTTACAAACGAATCGGCTATCGAAACTTTAAAATCGTCACAACAAATTATTTTAGAAGCGGTACAAAAAATATTATTTGCAGGAGACGGTATATGTGGTTCCAACAAAACATTTGGTTCAACTGACACTGTAACATTAAAACCACAAGAATTTGATTTTATGAACGTATTAACCGTTGACCCAACATCAAACGTTGGTCAAATTGTTTATGAAAAAGAATCTCCAGATTTAGGTAAACGTAAAATGAATAGAAATTTATATAATGCTTTTAATAGTCCATATACTTTTACATCTCTAAATGGTAATAATTTATTTTCATTATCGTGGGACACATCGAACCAAAGATATGATGTTGCAGGTTTACAAGGTAAAAATATAAAAACATTTTTTACTGATTATTATTCAAGTATTGAACCCGTAGATTTTAGTGGAGTTACTAAAACCGCAATATACATGACATTACATGGTGATGGTAGTGAACCTCCTTTATTTGATAAGGGGTTTAATGATTTAAATAGATTATTGGCGAAACTATGTGCAATGTGTGGAAACCCCAAAAATGGTAAAATTCCTAACGCAACCACAGAATTTAACGAAAATGACGAAGACATCCAATCTTATTTTGACTTTGATGATGTAGAGGGAGTTGACTTAGATGATGAAAAAGATAGGTTAGATAAAGTACTAAAGTTTAGAGATTGTAATAATTTTAAAATACCCATAAACCCAACACATTTCGAAGATTTTGTTTATGATGACGGTAATTTAAATGATTCAGTAAATGATGCTTTATTTAATGCTGCGTCCGATGCTCATAATCAGTCTGAAGGTTCAATACCTCCAGATAATTTTCATTTGTCAATTTTAAATACTTTCATACTTAGTTTACCCAAGGCACTTATCGGTTCTTTATTAACCCCAAAATATTTTTTACCATTCATAATAGTTTATAAAGTTTTAGTTACAGGTGTTGGTGGGGTAATAAAAACCGCTAAACAAATGATGAAAATTTTATATAAATTATTTAATGAAATTATTACAAAATTATTATGGAAATTTATTAATGAATTTTGGAGAAGAGTTAAAAAAGATTTATTGGTATTTTTAGTTGACATTGCTGCAACAATATTAAAAAAGAAAGGTAAAAGATATCGATTAATTTTATTATCATTAATTGCAATTTTAACAAAAATACTTGAAAGTGGTTTTGATACTTGTAAAGACTTATATGGTTTAATAAATAAAGCAATTGATTTAGCTTTATCAGGTTTTGGTGGTGGGTTCGCAACTGCCGGAATTAGTACCTTTTTATTACCATTTTTCTTACAAAAACCTGGATATAGTGAAGATGGTGCGGTGATTCGTGCAATTGAAAAATTGGAAGAATCTGGTGTTTCAACCTCACCCATATTTGGTGAGGATAATAAAATAATTGATTTAGTAAAATCAGTAATAAGTGGTCACGTGGAAGAACAAGATACAAATGGATTCATAGCCGCAAGTAATACTTCGGTTATTATACCACACCCAAGTCCATTCGTTGGTGCGGTATTTATTCCACCGGGATTATTAACAGTAGGAGGAGGTACATTTTAATATGGATAAAGAAAAAATTATTGAAGTTATTAGCGATGTTAAAAATAAATCAAATAAAGATTTATTTCTTGCAATAAATGAATTGAATGATGAATTTGAAAAAACAAAAACATTAATCATTGATTTAACAAGACATCTTGATAGTGTTGAAGAATTGTTCAATGAAATAAACGATGAAATAGAAAAAAGAATTAAGAAATGAGTGATGTGAGCACTAGAATTATTGAACTGGGTCTATGTTCAGATAATAGAGACCCGTTGGGGTTAGGTAGAATACGTATCCAAACATTTGGTAACGGTTCTGGACCTTCTGCTGGTGCTTTAAAATATGAACCATGGGACGACAAAGACCCTTTTATTGCTATTCCATTTTTACCCGCTAATATAAACTATGTACCCTTAATCGGACAATCAATTAAAATCATCAATTATGACCCGATTAAAGACACAGTAAATAGAGAATATATTTCTGGACCATTTACCACAACACATGATTTTAACACACAAGTATATGCGTCCCAAGTTAAAAACACAACATACGGAGGTGCCGATTCAGAATTACCCAAAATCGTTAATCAAAAAGATGGCCAAATTATTGATACCTTTGCAAAATCGTCAATTGCAAAATATGAAGATTATGCCGTATATGGTAAAAATGGTTCAGACGTTTTGTTTACAGAAAACGGACTATCTTTAAGAGGAGGTAAGTTTGTACCAAAAACGATGGTTGCTCAAGAACCAAACATGTTTAATAAGCCATACATGTCAAATAAAATGGCAACACTTCACCTTAAAAAATATACTAATAAATTAGAATATTATGATGAGACCACAACTGAACTTATTACTGAGTCTAAAAATTTAAAATCTATAATAGAATATAGTATTGATAAATTTGATGGTAGTAACGCAATTATTAGTTTCTATGTATATCTAATTAAAGATTTTGATAATGCTAAACAGACAGTCTATGGTAACATATATAACACAAATAATCCAAAATTAGAAAATTCACCAATTATTACGGGTAGTACTCAATTAATAACAACGGGAACAACAGAACCAACATTTACTGTATTCGTATCGGATATTTTGTCTAATGGAGTAAATGGTATCTATAAAAAAATTAGACATACCTTAAAGAAAATACACAATAAAACAAGTCTTTTTCATATAGATCCAACACTACCATTTTCAAGTGTTGATTTACATCCATTTTATTTTAGACCAACATTATCTTGTGTAAATTCTATATTGACAACTCAAGATGAAATAAACAACAGGGTAATCATATTCAATAATATTATTTTAGCGTCTGGAATTGGTCCTAAAAGTGGGTTAGTTTATGATAAAACAAAAATGTCACCAGCAACCAAACCTATAACTAAAACTGTTACAAAATTAAGAGACACACCAAGTTCCGAACAAACTTTCTCATCTTTGAAATCGGATAAAATATTTTTGTTATCTCCAGAGTCTAATCCCCCTGAAAAACAAATTGCGATAGATTTTTCTAAATTGGAAAAATATGAATTAAGTCAGGAAAATTACATGAATGACATTTTACCTCACACATATTCGTCAGTTAGAGGTGAAACCCTTATTAGACTTATTGAGTCCATAATTAATTTAATATTCAGTCACCAACACAATTTAGTCGGTCCTCCAGTACCGAGTGACCCAAATTATATTAATTTAATGAAGTTAATGGAAACAATGAAACAAGATATTTTAAATAATTCAATTAGAATCAACTAATTTGATATTTATTAATAAAGAAGATGTCATATTTCCGTTCATATTTTGAAAAAAACAACACGATAATCAAGAATTCTCAGGTAAACACGGCTAAAAACCCAACTACTGAGATTTTCTATGGTTCAGGATTTTCTAAATTTTTATTTAAAGTTAATCTTACAGATTTACAAGGTAAAATAAATAATGGTGATTTGGTTATTGACCAAAATACTAAACATTATTTAAAAATGACCAATACCATATTTGGTGACGAGGGATTAAAGGGTCAGAATAGAACCACTGGTAGAAATCGTGCAACTTCATTTAATCTAATAGTTTTTAAAATAAGTGAGTTTTGGGACGAAGGTTTAGGTTTTGATTACCAAGATAGTGAATATGACTTTACTGCAGGTAATAGTACATTTGATGAGAGACCATCTAACTGGTTTAATAAAACCACATTGAATCAATGGTCAAGTCAGGGTGTTTATAGTACCGACCCTGTTATTGTTACCACCGCCCATTTTGATAATGGTAATGAAAATTTAGATGTTGATATTACAAGTTATATAAATGGTATAATTTTATCGGGGAATACAAATCACGGGTTAGGAATTGCTTTTGAAGTAATATATCAAAATATCACACCTGAAATTGACCAATCTGTGGCGTTTTTTACAAAATACACACAAACATTCTTTGAACCGTTTGTTGAATCTGTGTTTCAAGATAGAATAGAAGATAATAGACATAATTTTATTGAAAAACAAACACAGAATTTATACCTACATGTTACAAAGGGAACTAATTACTATGATTTAGATTCATTACCAACAGTTGACATTACTGATAATAGTGGAACACCAATTAGTGGATTAACAGGACTTACAACAAATAAAATACGAAAAGGAATATATAAGGTTACATTTGGTTTACAAGGTGTCTTGTGTGACGGAAAAAGGTTCTATATTGATAAATGGAAAGGACTACTCCTTAATGGGGTGTCAATAAGTAACGTTAGTCAAAAATTTGTACCAAAACCTTATACTGCCGGATTTACAATTGGTGAAAATCAAACAGAATTACAAAGATACGTTATTCAATTTTTCGGATTGAAACAAAATGAAAAAATATTAAGGGGAGAAAAAAGAAAAGTGGTTGTTACATTTAGGTCAATAAATGAACCAAAATCAGTTTTATTTGATGAAGTATTCTATAGAATTTTCATTAAAGAAGGTAGAACCGATGTTGTTGTTTACGACTGGACACAACTTGATGTAACAAACGAAAACTCATTTGTGTTTGACACTTCATTTATGATACCGAGAGAATATATGGTCGAAATAAAGGGAAAAACTCATACAGAGGAGATATTCTATAACGAAACAATAAAATTTGAGATAGTATCTGAAAAATAAAACTATTTATTATTATGAATATAACTGAATTAATTAAGAAACATTTAAAAAAAGTGGTAAAGGAACAAGAATCACACATATCTGAAGACGGAACTTACATGGTTTTATCCAACTTAGTTCAAATTAAGAATGATATCGAAAAGATATTGTCCTATAAACACCAATCTGATTTTCCAAAATTAGTTACGGGTGAACACGCGTGGGCGGGTGACCATATAACTACATCTAAAGATGATATTGAAGAAGTGGCTAACTTTATTGATGGTTACTTTGAACAAAAGAATTTGTCAGAAGCGGAAAAAAAGAGTAATAAACTTTGTTCAAGAGGTTTATCTGCTGCAAAATCTAAATTTAAAGTTTATCCATCGGCATATGCGAATGGTTATGCTGTACAAGTTTGTAAAGGTAAAATAAAAGGATTAGATGGTAAAAAAAAATGTTCGGGTTCATATTGTAGCGGTAAAAAGTAAATCATGAAAATACACATAAACGAAGAAGATCTACAATACATTAAATTATCCATCAATAATGGTGAGGTATTACAAGAAGATTTAGGTAGGTGGTTTAAAGAAAAATGGGTAGATGTAAGTAAAAAAGTTAATGGTAAACATCCACCTTGTGGACGTAGTGATGCTGATGGTGAAAAAGGAAGGAAAGGATATCCAAAATGTAGACCATCAAAAAAAGTGTCAAAAGATACTCCTAAAGTTGCCTCTTCATATGATAAAAAGGAAAAGAAGGCGATGACATCTCAAAAAAGAAGTGCAGAAAGAAAGGACCCTAAAATTGGAAAAGGTAATAAACCAACAATGACAAAATTTGACGAACAACAAAATGTTGATGAAAGAAGTAGAAGTTTTGCGTTTACAAGAAAAAAAAGATTGTTTAGTCAACCAGAAAGAATGTCTAATCCTTTTAGATATAAAGAATTTGATAGATTATCTGAAGGTGTAGAAAAAAGAACAATTATTCAAATATCTGAAGAACAATTTCAAAGACTTTTTGAATATAACGAAGATACGCCAGTTTTAATTTATGAAGATGAATCGGGTTCCGTTCAAAACACAAATTTTGAGTCGACCAATATGTTAAATGAGGCTGAATATCAAGGACGTAAAGTTCAACTTGGAAAAATCATGCAAGGTGATATTAAAAAGTTTAAAGTGTATGTCAAGAACGACAAGGGTAAGGTTGTTAAGGTAAATTTCGGTTTTGGTGGTAAATCCGCTAAAGGTAAACGAATGGTTATCAAAAAGAATAACCCCGCAAGACGTAAGTCATTTAGAGCTCGTATGAATTGTGATAATCCAGGTCCTCGTTGGAAACCAAGATATTGGGCTTGTCGTACTTGGTAAAATTTTAACTTATGAAATACATTATAACCGAGGAACAGAAAAGAACGATTATAAATAAAAGTGATTGGAAAGAGGGTAATAATAAACTTACCAAAACATATCACTTCAAAAACTACAAAGAAGTTATACCATTTGTTAATTCAGTTATGAAAATCGCAGATAAACAAAATCATCATCCTGATATAATCGTTCATTACGATAATGTGAAATTATCTATTACTGACCACGATAAAGGTGGTGTATCTGAAAAATGTCATAAATTCACAGGTGCCGTAGATAAAATATAAAATTTTAATGAACTTACAAGAGAACATACAAAGGATTAGAGAAATGATGATTTCGGAAGAGATGGTACAATCTGATGCTTGGAAATCTTTAAAGAAAACATTGGATGTTCTTAAAAATAAGAAAAAAGTTTTACTATTAAGTTGTTCTAATAGACATAATTGGGACAAAAATAATATTGATATACCAAAATCTAAAATGATTGCAATGTATCTTAATGATGAATTGGGTGATAAGTCAACATTAATAGACGTACCTGAACTTAAGATATTTCCATGTGAAGGTAACGTATCAAGAAAAGACGGAGATTCATGTGGAGTATTAAAATCCAAACTTGAAGACAAGGATAAAAATCCTTCAGGTCATCACAGATGTTGGGCGAGTATCAATAACAAATCAGATGAACTTTGGAAAATATCCAAAGAACTATTTGAATCAGATTCGGTTATATTTTTTAGTTCAATAAGGTGGGGACAAACAAATATGTATTATCAAAATCTAATTGAAAGACTTAATTGGGTTGAAAATAGACATACGGTACATAATGAGTCTAACATAGTAAAAGATATCGAATCTGGATACATTTGTACTGGACATAATTGGAATGGAAGTAACGTTGTTGATTTACAAAAACAAGTTCATTCATTTTATGGTTTCAAACCAAACGATGATATATATTGGAACTGGCAGTATACTAAAGATATTAACGATGAAAGTCAAAAATCATATAAAGATTCTTACAAAAAATTTATAAAGGATACTAAAATACCTGATTCTCAATAATAAATAAGATTAACCCCACACTCATTTAAAAGTTGTTTAGCCTTACTTTGGGATTCATCCCACTTTTCTTTATTTTTAGTAGTACAGACTTCCTTACAATATACCGTCTTTATACCGGAATTAACAATTCCTCTGGCACAATCCATACAAGGTAATCCCGATGTTAAGTAGATTGTTGAGTTTTTCAACGATACACCTTCTAATGCCGCATTATAAATTGCATTACGTTCGGCATGTTCCATCCAGAAGTATTTTTCGGGTCTTTCCTGACGTTCTTGTAATGAATCGTCTAAACCCCTTGGGAATGAATTATAACCCGTAGAAAGGACGTTATTACCCTCACCGACTACAACGGCACCTATCTGTGTAGATTGGTCCTTAGATTTGAGTTTTACCACCTCAGCAATCTGTAAAAAATACTCTATCCAATTCATATTAAATTAATTTTTGTTTCACCCAATAATATAACATACCGGTTGCGTACCTGTGTAAGTTTTTTGCTTCTTTCTTTAAAATTAAGTTCCCAAGTTGTATTAAATGTGAACGATTATATAAATCTACACTAACAATAAACCCTCCATCGGATTTTTCATACGTTGTCTCTTTCATTGGTGGAATATACTTTCCCTCATCGTCGAGTTTCAACGTCCTAATCATTTCGGTCTTATTCATCTTACATTCTATACCTCTAGAATGTATCATTTTTTCTAAGACATCTAACCTTAATTTAGTGTAGTCCACTTCACTCATAATGCAAATATAACTAATTTTTTGGAATATTCCAATAACAAAAAACCCCCGAATTTCTTCGAGGGTTTTTATATTCAATCCTATTAAGATTATCTTAATGTATCCAAAGAGAATGTAGTGATACCTTTCACGTCGATTACACCAAAGTAACGGTTGTTTACCATTTTCTTTGCGTAACGTGTCATGATTCCTTTGATAGGAGTCATTGTGAACGGATTGTACATTGTTGGAGTTAATTGTAAAGGTACATATGGAGCGTAGATGTAACCAGCGTCCAATAGTGATTTACCTTTGTGACCAATTAAGATCTTGCTAGCTGGGAAGTAAGGATCACGATATACTTGATATCTTCCAGCAAGAGAACCGATTTTCTCGATACCCATGTTGTATGAATCTTGCTCAGGAGCTGCGTTAGATACGTGGAAATATTCTAAATCATCGAATACTGCAGAAACTTCTGAAGAAACAACGATCCAGTTAGCACCACCTCTTAATGTAGTCTTATGGATTTGAGCTGAAATTTGGTTAACCTTAGTTACCAAAGTTTGGTTCCAATCTTTTTGAGTGTAACCTTGTAATGTAGCACCTGATGCTCCACCGTATTTCCACTCATTGTAATCCCACTTAGCTTTCCAAGCTGCACCTTTACGTAAATCACGTAAAATTTCACGGTCAACTTCTGCTGCAATTTGCTCAGATAATAAAGCTGTTAATTCAGCTTCAGCATCGATGTTGTGGAATGCACTAACGTCTTGAGCCAATTCAGGAGACCATGTAGCTCTTAATTTTCTTTCAGTTACAGAAACTGTTACTGATTGTAAATCGAAAGAAACTTCACCAATTTGATCTTCAAATTCTAAAGTATCATAAGTTCTGAAAGTTAATGTGAAATCACCGATAGTTGTACCTGTAGGTAATGTGATGTTAGAGAAACCAGATGTTGCACTGTAGTTCTGCATATCAACACTTACGTAGATAACTCCATCAGCATCACAGATATCATTGTAGTTACCTGAAGGGTAGTTAGTAGAAGATGCAGTTGAACCATATTCAACAATACCTTTACCATACTTCTGAGTAACAACGTTGAAGTTCTTAGAGTCAGTTAAGTATTTAACTTCAGCTGATGCTAAAAATTCTTCAGTATCCATTGCGTTACCATTTGGTCCGATTAATTTACCTTGACCATCTTTTGCAAATCCTGTAAATTTCAAGATTAAAGATGATTGTGCGTTTGATGAACCAGTAACACCAGAAACTGCAATTGCAGAAACTGAACCATTACTGAAAGTAACAGCAGAAACAGCGGTTAAAGTTACAGCTGAATATTGACCTTTTGAGTAATCAAAAAGACCTGTATCAGGACTGTTACCATCACCTGCTTCGTAGAATCTGTCATATAAGTTACCACCTGTGTAACCAGTTGCGGCGCTTCCACCAGCACCTGGCATACCATATGGAGAATAGTGACCTGCTCCGTTTCTTTCCTGAATTTTAGGAATGAAGAAGAATAATTTACCAATTGGTAAGTTCATAGCTTGTACTGACACGATGTCGTTAGCTAATAATTTAGAGAATACACGACGAATGATTGGGAAAACCACAGTCTCGAATGAACCAGACGCATCAGCTACTGCTGCTTCGTTGATTAAATAAGACGCTTGGTTTTCATATAATTGCGCGATGTTATCTTTTTGGTGACCGTCAAGACCTTCTAAAAAGCCTAAGTCATCCCATTTTCTGATGGTATCTTCTTTGATAACACGAAGGTGCTTAAGACCGATGTTACCTACCATACCTGATTCTAATAATGCTCCCATTTTGTATGTTTTTGTTTTTTTGTTTAATTTATTATTTTATTTTTCCCATTAAATCTTTCATTCTTCTGAATTGTGGATTCTCATAAGCTTTAGCTTCTGATAACACTTCTTGAGATGATGATGTAGATGGGGTGTTAGAGATTTTTCCAACTACTGACTCGGTAACTGTTGTTTTTGTACCTAATTCAGATTTGATTGTGTTGAATAAACCTTTAGATTCATTCATCGTTGAAACTGAATCAAATCTCTTTAATATGTTCAATTTCTCTTGTTTAGTAGTAGAGTGTTCAGTAAATAAACGTGTAGCGTAAGCTAAGTTTGCATTAAACACAGCAACTTCGTTAAGTTTGTCTTTGAATAAAACTAAAGCCTTCTTGTATTCAGAATTTTGTTTCTTTAACTTTTCAACTTCTTCGTTCATTTCGTGACGACCAGTCTTGTATTTTGTTTTTTGAGATGGTCCCCTAACTCCCGTTCCAAATGTTCTTGCTGCTTCAGTAGCTTCGATTTCCATCTCATCACCTTCAGCAACTTCTTCTTCATCTTCTTCTTCATCAATCTCAATTTCGTAAATTGTTTCTTCCTCATCAGTTTCCATATCATCACCCATCATATCCATTTCTGAAAATTCATCTTCTTCAGTACCGAATTCGGGTTCAGCATTAAACTCAGAGTCAGATTCCATTTCATCATCAAGTTTGATAATATAATCGTCTTCTCCGTCACCAAACTCAATGTTATTTCCGTCTTTCTTAACTACAATACCATCTTCTGGTTTCATCGCTTTGAAAACTTTTAATACTTCATCATCTGAAGCACCGGTCATATCCATTACGTCCTCATCTTCAGAACCTTCTTCTGCTGGTGGTAAAGCGAGATCTTCATCTCCTTCTTCATCATCTTCAGAATCTAATCCTTCAATGTCTTTGTTTGGTTCGTTATCGAGGTCTGTATCATTTTCAGAGTCGTCTGCTGTTGCATCGTCATCTGACATATCGTCTTCCTCTTCTTCAGGATCAACTTCATCCTCAGGTTGTTCACCCATCGGCATTTTAGTTTCATCCTCTTCTTCCAATGATTCTTTAAGCAAGTCATTCAGTTCTTGTTTCATGGTTGAAGCAAGTATACCCTTTGCATTTTGCTTTACTGCTTCTTCAAGTGTTTGTACTTGAAGTAACGCTTGTTCTAAAATTGATTTTTCAGTCATTGTGAAATTTTGTTTTATTATCTAATAAATAGTACGACTTTAATAAAAAGTCTTATTTTTAATATTTGTATCCCTATAAAATTGGTTATTTACTCAAAAAAGTATCTAATTTTCCCATAAGTTTGGACATTCTATCATCAACCGCGGGTTTTTTAATTTCTGATTCTTGATATTGGTCCCTATCTGAGGGGTCACTAAAAATGTATGCACCTGGAGTTGATGGGGATGACACTAAATCAAAACATACCAATTCAAAGTCATCCTGAACAATGTTTTGACCTTTAATGTTTTTTAAGGAACCAACACCACGAGAGGATATACCCAAAGTAGCTCCGTTCATAATTAACATAGCCGCTTGGTCACCCTTAGTGGATACAATACCCATCTTCTTCCATCCTGGCGAAGTGAATAATTTTATTTTACCCATAAGGATTTTTCCGTCCCAATAAGTTTCAAGAATTGAATGAGAAACTCTATCTAAATCGATAAGAGATGATGAAGGGTGATTAAGTTCGTTTAATGCTCCTCCCTTCTTAATAAGTGATTGGTATTTTTCGTTTTCTCTTTTAAGTAACATCTCAGGATAAATCCTTCCGTTCTTATTTGGAGTGTCGTATTTTTGTAAAACGGCATAAAGGATAAGGTCTTGTGAAAAGTCCATATCCCTCATTTCCGAAATAATTTTCTTGTTTTGTTCGGGAGAAACATGACCTGCGTCATATTCTATTAAAATTCCTCTACCCGTTTCGTTTGGTCCTAATATCTTCATTTATAGATTTTATTACTATAAATACATCAATACCAAGGTTATTTCTTGCTTTTGTAAAAATTGAATAGTTTTTTATCAATTAAACCATCCTCAACAACGGATTCGGTCAAATCTGTGATAAATGTTTTTATTTCCTTTGATCTAATATCGAATTGCTTTTCAACATATAAAGTTATTTCTAAATTCATAAAAGACTTTTTTTCAATCTTAATTCCTTTGGTTCTTATATCTAAATCAACAATTGATTGTTGTTTAAAACTTGAATTGTTTAAATTATAAATTAATTCTTTTATTTTTCTTCTTGATTTTGAAATTAGATAGTCATAATCGTCAGTTTCATTTTCTGGTTGCAACCAAGAATTTAATTTTACATAAATAGTTTTAAGATTTTTAAAGTCTACTGTACCATAACCATACTTTACATTGTTGTAAGTCCCTAATGGGATATACTTACCTGTTTTCATTAATTTTATTCATTATCTTTATTTTATGGTGTTATTAAAATATATGAAAAAAATGTTGTAAATCCAAAATATTTTATATATTTGTGGTATAATTATATATTATGATAATAATTGACGTAACAAAAGAACGTAGTATCGAAACAGCATTAAGAACCTATAAGAATAGAGTTCAAAAAACTAAGCAAATTCAAAAATTGAGGGAAAGGAAGGAATTTGTTAAACCTTCAGTCACTAAAAGGAAGGAAGTTTTAAAAGCGGTATATGTTCAACAAATAAAAAATGGTCTTAATTAAGACCATTTTTTAATTCTGTTAATCTGTAGTAGTTGTACTTAGATGTTGTCATTTGACTAACTTCATCTTTTACTTTATTTAGTTTAGTGGTTAAATCGGGGTCGTTCGATTCACTTAAAAGTGTAGATACCTGATTAATGATTGATTCTTGTAATTCATTGCTCTTAGTAATTAAATCATCATAAGAAATTGATAAAATATTTTTTAATTCTTCTTTTTGTGATTCTGATAATGTGTTAGAATATAATACGTTAAAATTGTTTGCTAATACCGCTTGTAGTAATGTTTCGTTAGGAACAACAGTCGAATCTTTAGATTCTTTAATTTCCTTTTTAGTTGTTAAATGTTCTACTAATTTCTTTTTTGCAATAACTTTCTTTTCAATATTTGATAATGAATCTTTTTCTGATAACATATCTAAAGATTCATATAATTCTTTAGTTTCGATTTCAACCTCACCTAATTTAGTATTTAAAGATTCACAAAACATATTTAAACTATCCCAATTACCTATTGGTTGACCAAAATATGTATTTAATCCCTCAACATATAATTTTGCTGTTTCTTTATCCTCAATATATTTGTTTTCAATTTCTTCGTAAAACAAGTACATTTCTTTAAAGTCTTTGTTTTCTTTGATTGTGGCTAATATATTCTTAATTTCTGTCTTATTTTCATTTGCATAAGATTCAGTCAATTTGTTTAATAATTTAGATTTAAGTGCCCCAAATTTGTTCATTTTTAGTCGTTTAAAATATCGTTCAATTTATTTTCTATTTCATAAATATTCTGTTGTGCCTTTTCCATGTCAAACAAAACATTAAAATCTTCTTTTTCTTCACCTAACATACCTAATATTTTTGATTTTTTAGATGTTGCTTCACTTAAAGGAGCTTCTCCTCCTCCACCCGCCGCTGGAGGTGGTGGTATTCCTCCCATGTCTCCACCAGCACCCTCACCTCCGGATGCTGCTGCTTCTGCTGCCGCTCTCTCCTCTTCAGGAATTCCATATTTCTTATCAACCTCATCAAATACACCAGAACGTTTAATAATAAGTTGACTATTTTGTAATTCAAAACCTACCGCTCTTTCTAAACGTTGTTGTTGTAAATCAAGTAATACCTCACTATCACTCATACCTAAGATATTTTTCTTAGCCCATGTATGTGATACTGGTAAGATACCTACTTGAGATTGATCAGATGTCGCATCTTTGTAAAGAGTAATCTTTTCCTTCCATGTTTCAATCTTTAATAAATCTGATTGCTGTGATGGGTTAGTTAACGATAATGAAAAACTATTTAAATCATCTTCTAATCCTAATAAATAAAGATGCATTAATGCAATTTTATTTAATTCTTGAATTAACGATTTTTGTATTTTATTGATTGTTCTTGCAAAACGAATATCCATCAATGCAAGATTCTTACCATCACCAACAACTTCTTCAAAACCTAAGAAAGCTTTAGGGATACGTAAAGCCGCCAATAATTTCTTTTGAATATATTCAATATCTGCAATTTCGCCCAAGTTCTGAGCTCCTGGTAATGTTTCGATTGGATTTGTTTGTGACGGGTCACGAACAGGTATGAAATAATCTTGGTCTACAGCCATTTGATTGTATCTCATATCCACGTTACCATTACGTGGGTCTTGTATTTGGTCTCTTTTAAATTTATTGGCAACACGTTGTACATATGGTTCAATATCTTTATCGTCCATATTACCAACAAACACCTTGAACACACGTCTTTCAGGTGCTCTTGATGTTCTATAAATTAACATTGCATCTTCAGCAAGTAAAAGTTGTTTCCAAATTCTTCTAATCTTATCTAACATAGAAGTACCATATGGTAACTTTCTATCGTCACCCAATAATCTAAAGTGAGCAACTTCCCAAGCTTGGAATTCCATATCTTTGTTCTTCCAAGTAAATCTTAATTCTCTTGTTGGTAGTTTTAAATCAGAACTTTGATTTGGACTTTTTCCTGTTGCACCCTCTAACCTCTCTATTTCAATATTCGGTAATTGTTGGCAACCAATAATACCCTTTTCTGGATCAATTTTTAAATAAACAAAATCGTCACCATACTTACAAAGACCTCTTGCCCACATTTGTAAATTGGTATTTATATCTAACTTATTATTAAATAAGTCCACTAAAATACTTTTAACTCTATCTGATTCTGAATATATGGTTAATATTTCACCCTTTTCGGACATTGTTGTAGATTCTTCAGCGTATATGTCTAACGACGCTGAAATTTCAGGAGTAAACTCCATAGACTCGTAGTCATAATATGCTGCCAATCTATTTGGTTCGTAATAAACAGATTGATTATAAACCGATTGGTCTAACTTGGTCCATTTATCTGCAATGTATTGCGATTGTTGTGCTTGCAACATCGCCTTTTCGTAGTCTTCTCTACTATCTGTTTTTAATAACTCATCTTTGTTAAAATTAAAAGATGGTGTTTTATCCTTAATCGATTGACCCGGATAACCAAACATTCTTGTTAGTTTCTGAAAGACGGTGTAATTCTGTTCTGCCATATCTATAAATACTTTTCTTTATAATATAAACTAAATTATTAGTAATTGGAACATTATTTTGATCTTCCAAATAACCAATTATATTCTTGATATTGGTTCTTACCGGGTACGTTACGTATATCTTTAAATGCTGGATTATCGTCAAACCCCATTGATCCTATTTGGTCGAAAGCGGTCCCATATGAGTAAAAAGACTTATTTGGTTCGTATGTACGTTCACTCATTGTCCAAGAATCTAACATTGCTTTGTTAGCATTTTCATTCTTTTGTAATAAGTTAAAAGATACGTCTGCAGCGTATAATGCCATTGACATACCCATAATGGCATCATCGTGTGAACCTTTCATATGGTCAGGTCTTCCATTCATGTAAACAAACGTATTGAGTTCGTTTAATAATCTTGCAGATCTAACAATAAATCCCTTCCTAAGTTGCTCTTCAAATGCGGCAACAATTTGAGTTCTTTTATTATTGAAGTTAAGTCCTGGTATTTTCTCCATCGCTTTGGCGTTATAGTCCCAAATGTTTTGAGTATTAACTCCTTCAATGTAAACATTCTTATAGTTTAACTCAGTTAATTTTCTTGATGTGGCAACACCCATACCACCTGTAATATCCGTAACAATAAACGCATTACCATATAAAATAGCCCATTTATATGCAACGGCAGCTAAATCATCAGGAGGTATTTTACCAATATATTCCGCAACCTGTTCTCTATCATCAAAATCAATAATTGATATTGCTGAAAAATCCTCACTATCTCCTCTACTCACATCCACCCCCATAATATAACGATGACCGATGATTGGTTCTTTCCATTGCCAAAATGTGGCTTGCATGTATTTTTCAATTGGTTCTCTTATCATGTTCTTAGCAATATTCTCTTGAATATCGCCAGGAATAACACCATCTCCCGAACCTAAGAAATCACATTCCAACTCCTGAGCTATCTTACGTCTATCATATTTAAATTTCTTAGACATTGACTCAAACCAAGATGAAAATGGTTTATAACCGTCTTCTAAAAGTTTTAGATATTCTTTCATGTCAAAATCATGTAGAACAACTTCATCATCATTATATTGTTCTCTATTTAACATGTAATGACAGATGTCTTGACATTTTATCCAACGTAAATCTTTGGTGTAACGAGGGTCTTTAAACCATCTTAAATCGGTTATATGGAAATCATTGATTCCACGTAATGCTTGGTCGTAAACACCATAATAGATGGGGTCGTAACCATTTGGAGTTGAGATAAGAATAATCTTACCACCCGTTGATAGGGACGCCATAGAGGCCGCCCAAAAATCATCTCCCGCTTCAATGTATGCCGCCTCATCAAATACAAGTATGGTAGGTGTGTAACCACGAAGGGCATCCGCTGATGTTGCAACCGCCTTAACCTCACATCCATTGTTTAATCTAAATCTACTTTCTGAGTTTTTATCGGGTGAGAACCCAACATTAATCCATTCAGGCCATTGTTCTAAGAAATGTCTAACCTTATTAGCCATCTCCACCGCAGTATCACGTTTGTTTGCAATAAGTAGAACTCTCTCAGGATTATCTGGTTTTGCTAATTGTAATTTTTTTGATAACCAAGCAGCCGTTACTGTTGTAACACCGGCTTGTCTATATTTTCTTGTAATATTTTCGTTGTAATCTTCGTAGTCCTGTATTAGTTGAATTTGGTCTTCAAATAAGTCCATTGGGACATATTTCTTCTGTGTATTATCAAATGTCTGTAAATACGTTCTAAGTGCATATGGGGTATCTTTTATAATCTTAGCATACTCCATTAATTGTTCTGCTCTACTATTCATATATATAAATACAAAAAAAGGTGGTTAAAACCACCTTTTCAATTATTCATCGTCATCGTCATATGTTGACATACTATCATCGTAGTAATTTTTATTAATATCTTTCCTAATGGAATCATAATAATCTTTAATCATTTTTTCACCTTTTGAAGTCTTTCCTATTACTTCTTTCATCATTGTTAAAAACTCTTTAGCTTCTAATGTGTAAAGGCTAGATAAAAAATATGATTGTAAACCTTCTTCATTTTCATCAATAACAACTTCATCGGGTAACATACCTCTTACTCTATTCCATATTGATGGTCCTAATCTTAAATCCCACATTTCTTTGTCCATAGTGTCTTCATAACCTGAAACCTTATTCCATAACTCCTCATCAAAATCACCATTTTCATCTCTTGGTCTTCCGTGTACTGCAAGTAATTCTAAATAACCTTTTATACATTCATGAACGGCAACAGGAAAATTCTGTGCTCGTACTTTAATGATTGGTGGTTCCCCTTGTTCAATTTCTTCGGTGCCAGCAACTTGTCCCGATTTACCCATTTGTGACAAAAATATATCAGGAAATTGCCAATAAGTCGTGTCATTTATTGACATCATAACACCATATAAATCTAAAATAGTTTCACTTTTAGTTATATCTAAAATCTCCTCACTAACCAAATGATACGAATAATGACCTTTTTTAGATGCTCCCTGACTAATTGCATTAATTAATCTTCGTTTAGCTCTTTCTAAATTTAATCTTTCAAAATCACCATCAATCTCATTATCTAAATCAACCTGAGGTATTTGGATAGTTTCTTCATCATCCATATTAAAATTATCCGTAGATATACTGCTACCATCAACAATTTTTACATCCCATTGAATTGAATCTTTTGGTATATGAAATTCATTCATAACTAATTTGATTGCTAATTGTTCCAGTTCGGGTCTAACATTCCTTTCAATTCTAATAATCTCAAAGTGAGATCTCATCATAAATGAGGAGAATTCACTATATTGTGATTTGTTATTTAAATTTATTTTATTTGGATAATGTGGACCTAAATAATGATTAACATTAGATATAACTTCTTGATATCTTTCTGATGCCAATAACTCTTGAAAGTTTTGTTCTTGTGAATTTTCACAAATTGGCATAGGTATTTTAGTTAATGAAGTGTCTTCATTTTTTAATTTATGTTGTAAACCTCTATCGGGTCTATCAACACTTGAGAAATTCATTGCCATACGTTTAAATTATATTAAGGCTAATATAAGATTTATTTCTTATAATACCTAATTTAAACCTTACTTTTCTCAGCTTTTGGTTTTGGTTTTGTAAATGGACCCGGTTGATTTGGGTTATGAGGTTTCGGTTTTGTACCTGGCGTAACCTTTGGTTTAGATGGTTTTGTCTCAACATCACCATCTGATGAAGATTCATAGGTCATAAATTCAGGAACATCGTTATGTCCAATATTAACGTTTGGACCCGCCTCTTGTAATTTAAATTGTATCATTTCCATAATTTCATTTTTAGATGTGAAACTATGATAGTTATTTTCCGCTAAAGATTCAACCCATTCTTTAACTTCTTTGTCTTTTGTATCTGTTTTAACTGATTTTTTTTTCTTTTGACCCTTTAATATTTTAAAATCTTGTCCATCAATTTTACCATTGTGGTTCTTGTCTAATTTCTTTTGATTACCTTTTAAGTCCTCTTTTACCTCAACTTCAATATTTGGGTCGTTCGCAATTGCTTGTAATTTGGGATCTCTTAATTTCTCAGCATCAATAACCATTCTTTCATGTAAATCAGAAAGTTGTTTATCGCTGAAATTAACTAACGTTTTTTCAGACATACCCTCACTTATTAACATCTTAACTAATTCTGACCTTTTCATGATTCTTTAATTTTTAATTCTTCTTTTATTAAAAGATATTCTCTTTGTTTTAATTTTTTTGTTACACTTTCTAATGATTCACCAAATTTAAATGATATTCTCTCAAATTCGGAATCAAAATTAAATTTTTCCCATCCCAACGCAACTACACCATCTACTGCATCAATAACTCCGAAATAATCGGAGTCTTGAATTAATTCTAAATGTAAATCGGTATCTTTTAATAATCCAACTAAATCAACGTATTCCACCTCAGGTGATTTTGGTTGAGATGTTGAGGAGGATGGGATAACAAACCATTCATCCATATCTATTTCTGTACTCTCACTAAAAATGAATTCGTATTGTTTTTGACCTTTATAGTCTGAACCAATTTCATTTATATAGATTAACTTCATTATTTGAAATATTTTCCTAATGTTGTTTGAATACTATTGTTAATCTCCTTTTTCATTTCTTCCAAATCTAACTCAACTTCCTCATCCATAGGTTCTTCTATTGGATGACTATCTTCACCAAAGTCTACTCGAACATTTTCAGAAAAGTCTACATTAACATCTTCCTCCATTTCTAAATCAGCATAATCCGCTAAACTAGTCTCTTCAGTATCAAAATCCGACGAAGAGTTTATAAAATTTTCTAACGCATCCATTGTTGTGTCATATCCTTCACCAATTTCAGAATCTACAGGTTCTTCCGCAGATACCTCATCTTCAGGTGACGGCTCTTCAGAAGGAACTTCTTCGCCATCTTGTTTTTCGTCACGTTCAAATTTCTTAGCAATATCTTCAATATCATCATCTTCTAACTTATCTAAATTAACAGCAGAAATAATCATATTAAGAACATATTTTATATCATCACTTTCCATTGATTCGTGTTGGTCTCTTAATTCTTGACCTAACTTACCTGCAAATTTTTGTACTTCCGCCATGTAACTTGATCTTTTTCCTGATGCATCGTCTTCACCATCTACAGGTGCTTCCGGTGCTGGTTCTTCAGCTGGTACTTCAGGTGATGGTTCTTCAGATGGTACTTCAGGTGCCGGTTCTTCAGCTGGCGTAGGTATAGGAGCGTTTGCTGCCGGATCACTCATAGGAGATTCACTTTTAGGTGAACTTGGTTTTAAAACGTATTTCGTTGCCTCTTGTAATTCTTCCTGTCCTTTTAATAGGTCTAATCTTTTAAACGCTTCAGAGTATGATGAAAATTTGTTTTTGTTTTTCATGAACATACCACCAATATAATCAAGTGATGATTCATTTAATCCTCTTTTAACGTAGTATCCGTCTTTTTCTTTAACGATACCAAAAAATCCACCCGTTGTGGATTCCTTTACTAATTCTGGTTTTACAGAAGAAGACTTTTTATTATTTTGATTAAAGTAAGTTAATTCGAGAATTCTTTTTAATTTCTCGTCGCCATTAAGCTTCTCACTTCCTAGAGGTTTGATGTCTGCCATTGTTTTTATATTAAGATAAACTTATTCTTATCCTATAAATACATAGATATAGGGAAAAAAATAAGGTTCTTTATTGTGTTATGGACAATTTTTTGTTTGAAATGTCCGTTTTTAGTTTTAAAAGTTTCTCTATATATCCGTTTCTTCGAAGTAATTTGAAGGTTAAGTTCTCATATGAGTACTCTCCTCCTGATTCAAGACCACTTTGTCTAAACTCTTTAATTTTACTTCTTAGTGTTTCAATATCTGAAGTTACGTCTTTTTTACTACCTAATTTAATAAGTCTATCTATTTTTTTTGCGTACTCTTCACCCTTTTCTAATATTTTTCTATCGTCAATATTAGCCTGTTCCTTTTTAGGTTCAATAACCCATTCGTTATTTAAAATAGAATAAACACCAGATGAAATGTGTTCCTCATTAACATCTTGTACGTATATTTCAACATCATACCCCTTTATTTTGATGTCGTATTTTTCGTTCCATACGTTTTTCTTAGCATCAAAAAATTCTTTCAATATTGCATGAAAAGACGATGAGTTTTTATCTTTATTGATACTATCAAAATCTATAAGAATGTGTAAATCAACGTCAGAATATTGTGACCAATTATAGTTAGAAAGTGACCCCGTTAATACGATATCATGTATAAACACATCAACATTCAAAGAGTCCACGAAATCATTTGTTATTACTAGTAATCTTTTTCTTATATCGTCTCGCATAGAAAAAGATTTACCACTAACCTCAAATATTTGGTCAGATAGTGAATCTTTAGGTTTAAAAGAACCTACGATTTTTTCGTCCTCACCCCTATCTTCAATTAATTCTTCAAATAAACTCATCCTTTCTTTATGTACTTATGACTTCTGGCGATATTCTCGTTGAAGTATTTTCCTTGTGATTCAGCAAGTCTAAACTTAGTGAACTTATTCCAAGGAACTTTATTATACTCATAAATAGCACCATTGTTAAAAGTTACCGTTAAGTCTTCCGTTTCGGTATTGAAAGATGCTGTCTTTAAATTAGATGAATTGATTATAACATCAATTACCTTTCCATTAATTGTTTCTGATATAATTGCCATATTTGATATTTTTAATGTTATAATATACATAATAAATATCAAATAAAAAACCCTCGATAAATCGAGGGTTCAATGTTAGTTAAGTGAAATCAACCTTTCAACTGATTTCTTTTTACTTTTAGGTAGAATAATTTCAATTACTCCATTTTCCACACCACCTACAATATTTTTCTCATCAACATCATCAGGTACGTTGTATGATTTTTTAAATGAATTAGTAAATGTGAATTCATCACCCTCTTTTTCATGTGATATGGTTAATTTACTTTCCTTTAATGATATTTTAACATCATCTTTAGAAAGTCCTGGAACCGATAATAGGACCTTATAACCATCTTCTGTTGTGGTAATGTTAGAGTTAATTCTGTTATCCACCTTCAAGTAGGCTTCATCAAACACTTTATCAAAAGTGTTAAAAAACGGGTCTTTAAATAATGTAATCATAGTTTTGTTTTTTTTATTTTACATATTATTAATTTTTCATTTTACAAATTGCAAACCAAACGTCTAAAACTGACATTTAGACATTCGTTAGACATTTTTTTAGACATTTTGACATTTATTTGTTTTTTAGAATGAAATGTGTTATGTTTGTAGAAACTAAACGTAAAAATAGTATGGCAGTAGATTTTTTTGAAGACGGACCAACGACAAACCCTAAAAGGGGACGTAAAGGTTCAACCACCCCAATCTTAGATAATTTTTCTCGCGATTTAATTAAACTCGCGGAAGAAGGAAAGATTGACCCTGTAGTGGGAAGGGATAAAGAAGTGAGAAGAATCGCACAAATTCTTTCTCGTAAAAAGAAAAATAATGCAGTTGTTGTTGGAGAGGCTGGTGTTGGTAAATCAGCATTAGTTGAAAAACTCGCATTAATGATTGTAAAAGGAGATTGTCCCACAAATCTACTTGACAAAAGAATTGTCTCTTTAGATTTAACCTCTTTAGTTGCGGGAACAAAATATCGAGGACAATTTGAAGAGAGGATTAAAGCAATCTTAAATGAATTACAAGAGGCACACAATGTTATTGTATTCATCGATGAGTTACACACAATGGTAGGTGCAGGAAATGCCAGTGGAGCAATGGATGCGGCTAATATTATGAAACCCGCATTAGCTAGAGGAGAGATTCAATGTATCGGTGCAACCACATTCGATGAATTTAAGAAACACATTGAAAAAGATTCTGCTTTAGTTAGAAGATTTCAAAAAGTAATTTTAAAAGAACCAACTCAATCGGAAACCATTGAAATTTTAAATAACCTCAAAACTTCATATGAAGATTTCCATAAAGTACAATATGAGGATGGTGTGATTGACACGATTGTTAAATTATCGGGTCGTTATATTACTGATAGACAATTTCCCGATAAGGCTATTGATGTTATTGACGAGTTAGGATCTGAAAAAAGGATTTCATTACGTGCTCCCGATACAATTGAAAAATTAAAAGGTCAAGCTGATGAGATTAAAGAAAAAAAGATTCTTGTTGTTAAAAATCAGAATTACGAACAAGCGGCAAAACTTAGAGATGAAGAAAGAAAAATTTTAGATAAACTTGAGGTTGAGAAGTCCAAGTGGATGGAAAAACAAAAGGATAATAAAATTCCTGTTTCTATTGATGATGTTTATACTATTGTATCTGAAATGACGGGTGTACCAATCACTAAATTAGATTCTAACGAAACTAAAAAGTTATTAAAGATGGAAACCCTATTATCAGAAAAGGTTATTGGTCAAGATGAAGCAATATTAAGCATCTCAAAAGCAATTAGACGTAATCGTGTGGGAATTAAAGATGCCAACAAACCAATCGGTTCATTTATTTTCTTAGGTTCCACAGGTGTCGGTAAAACACATTTAGCTAAGTCCCTTGCGAATTTATTATTTGGTGATCCCGATAAAATCATTCGTGTTGATATGAGTGAATTTATGGATAGACACAATGTATCCAAATTAATCGGTTCTCCTCCGGGTTATGTTGGTTATGATGAAGGAGGTCAATTAACTGAAAAGGTTAAGAATAATCCTTTCTCCGTTATCTTATTTGATGAAATTGAAAAGGCACATAAAGATATCTTCAATTTATTATTACAAATTTTAGATGAAGGTCATTTAACCGATTCATTTGGTAGAAAAGTTAATTTTACTAATTGTTTGATTATCATGACATCTAATATCGGTGCTAAAAAAGTATCTGAGTTTGGTGGTGGTGTTGGTTTCAGTACTTCATCAAGTGAAACACAAAAATATGAAGTGAAGAAAACTATGATTCAAAAATCATTGAAGCAACAATTTAATCCCGAATTTTTAAATCGTATTGATGATATTGTCTTGTTTAACTCGTTAAATGAAGAATCACTAAAGAAAATTATTGATATTGAAATTGGTAAGTTAAATTCCCGTTTAGTAGATAAAAATTACATTGTTACGTTTGATAAAACTGTTATCGATAAAATTTTTGAATTAAACACTCAAGAAGAATACGGAGCGAGACCTTTGAAACGTATCATTCAAAATTTATGTGAAGATTTCTTAAGTGAGGAAATCTTAAAGGGTAATATTATTGAGAATTTACCGATTATTTTAAAATATAAAAACGAAAAATTAACAATTGTGAAAAAAATGTTATAAATACTTTACTTTTACTCAAAGTTATATATATTTATATCAATGAAGGTTCTCTTTGTCGATTACCTTTTCGTTTTTTATAAGTAAGTGGGGTTGAACCCACCGAAAGACCTTAAACCCCAACAACTCGTTGGGGTTTTTTTTATTAAATTTTGCGTTACCAAATGTTTTTCGTATATTTACATTATATGAAAAAAGTAACATTTATTTTAGCTCTTGGTGTTGTATTAACACTATCAGCATGTGGTTCAGGGTCAACCTCAAAAGAAACAACTGACTCAACGGCAACTCAAGTAGATTCTACTTCAATTACCGCAACAGATTCAACAACTGCACAAATTCCAGCAGACAGTTCAGCTGTAAAATAAGAATTAGGGGTCGGATTAATCTTCGACCCCCATTTTTAATTTTTTTTAAATCTCTCTCCAATGGATACAAATACAGAAAAACAAGGTGATTTAATACTTCTTAGAGGTGTTCCGGGTTCGGGTAAAACAACATTCGCTAATGTTATATTACAACAACCAAATAACAACCCACAAGAAATATTGTCTGCGGATGATTTTTTTGAGGGTGAAAATGGTGAATATAATTTTGACCCAACAAAATTAAAAGAAGCTCACAACTATTGTCAATTTAGGTGTTCCGAAAGAATGAGACAACAAAAGGTGAGAATTGTGGTTGCAAATACATTTACACAAGAATGGGAAATGGATGAATATTTTAAAATGGCCGAAAGGTACAATTATAGAGTTCATACAATAATTGTAGAGAATAGACATGGTAATGAAAATATTCACGGAGTTCCAAAAGATAAACTTCAACAAATGAAGAATAGGTTTGAAATTAAATTATAGATGAGTCAATTTATTGAATCTTTTACTAAGTCAATAAACCCACCACAAAAAACACCAATCAAAAATTGTGCTAACTACATTAGAAAAATATTACGAAAATGGTTTGTTACACAAACAAACCCACCCAAATCTTGACTTAACTATTTGGAATTATTCCCCAAAAGTTCAGTACGAAAGATTATGGGATGAGATTACTTTGCAATGTCGTGGATTGGTAACCAACTCAAAAGGTGATATTGTTGCAAGACCATTTAAGAAATTTTTTAACTACGAGGAACATAAACCAGAAGATATCCCTAATGAAGATTATGTTGTCTATGAAAAAATGGATGGTTCGTTAGGTATTCTCTTTTATTACAAATATGAATTAAGTGAAGAGAGAAGATATAATATATGGTTTAATAACAATTATGAAACAGGTATGGAAAGGTTCTTTGACCCTAACAATTTACCTGATTACGATAATCCATATTATGACCCAACACCAAAAACAAAAGGTGAATGGATATTAGCAACTCGAGGTTCGTTTACATCACCACAAGCAATTAAAGGAAAAGAAATACTTGACAGACACGATATTAGTGCGTGGAGAAAAGACAACACATATTTGTTTGAGATTATTTATCCTGAAAATAGAATTGTGGTTGATTATAAAGGAGAAGAAAAATTAGTTGTCCTTGGAGCTATTCATACTGAAACTGGTGAAGAAATACCCGATAGTAGTTTGTTTTGGACACAGGACTCGGGTTTTGAAGTTGTGATGACATATAAAACTTGGGGTGAAACATACGACTTATTAAAAGAAGAAATATCTAAAGATAAAGAAGGTTACGTAATAAAATTCAAGAATGGTTTCCGAATGAAAATAAAAGGAGATGAATATGTTAGACTTCACAAAATTCTAACTAACATATCTAATCGTGACATATGGGAATATCTAAAAGATAATAAACCATTTGATGAGTTACTTGAAAAGGTTCCAGATGAATTTAATGATTGGGTTAAAACCACAATCAGAGATTTAAAATACGCATGTTATCAATTAAGAGAACGAGCGGGTAAATTACATGATGGTTTTAGATATGGGAAATTTGGTGACAGAGACCCTGAACCATCTAAAAAAGAATTTGCTGAATTTGTAAATAAACAACAAAAAGTTTTACATGCAATTATGTTCGCAATGTGGAATGGAAATAATCAAAAAGTTGACGACATAATTTGGAAAATAGTTAAACCGGAATATTCAAAACCATTTAAGAAAGATGAAAACTGAGAAAAAAAGATTATACTTAGACGATGTTAGAACACCAATTGGAACTGATTGGGTTATTGTAAGAAATTATGAACATTTTGTTTCTACCATTAGGCTATATGGATTAGAAAATTTTGATGTTATTTCGTTAGACCATGATTTAGGTGATGAGTCTATGGTTGAATACTATACAAATGTAAAAAATAATTATGTGTTAAATTATGACAATATAGTTGGTGAGAAAACGGGATATGATTGTTGTAAGTTTTTAGTGGCGGAAAGTATGAGTAAAAAAATACCTTTACCCCAAATTTATGTTCACTCCGCTAATCCAATTGGTAGTGCTAATATGATGGGTTATATTAATAATTATTTAATGAATTGTAGTTTACCTCAAACCTGTATTAGAGTTAAAATTGAACACACAATTGATACACCAATGGTACTCTCTCCCGAAGCTAGAAAAGCAAAATGGGATAGAAGTAACAAAAAATAATTTTTTTATTCCGAATTATTATTTATCTTTATAACCTTAAACAAAATAATCATGTCATACACATCAAAAACAAAAACACCCTACAAAACAATGCACATTAAAGGTAAGTATACCGATTTTAATGACTTTTATGACATTAATAAGCAATCGATATATGAAAACATTGTCGAGGTCTTTAAAGGGTTTAAAGAAACCAAAAAACGTGTTCTGTCCCTATATGTTCAGGCTATCATTCAAGGTTTAGAATGGGACACAGAATTTAAGTTTAATAGAAACGAAACAATCGTATTATCTAGAGATGTTATTCCTTTTTTTGAGAGCATCGAAGATTACGAAAAATGTGCTGAAATAAAAAATTTATACGAAGACTTGACTAATGAAAAAATATTAGTTACAATTTAAATGTATCAGGAGAGAGGTACATTTATTTTTGTCATGTCCCCGTTGGTTTTTATCAATGGGGATTTTTTTATAACATCATTCTTGACCCAATAAGAAAATTACTTAAGAATGGGGAACCTGGTTTGGTATTACCTCCCAATTTATAATTGAAACTAAATCCAAAACGTTTAGTTATTTTATAATCAAATGATGACCCCAATAAAAATCCCATATGTCTATTAACTGTCGTTTCTCCGTTTGTACTATTCCAAGCTATTGGTGAAAACATAGTAAACACCTGCGGTGATACTGTAAGTTTTTTTGAATAAACATATGGCTTCGTCCAAAATGCGATTGCTGAAGATGCTACATTATAATCATATCCTTTTCCATTATTAAGGAATAAATTAATGATACCAACATTATAACCAAATGTTCCTTTTTTAGGTGTTGGCTTAATCCAAGTATAACCTAACAAATTCATATAGTTACCAGCAAGATAAGCAAATGCTGTTCCATATGAATGTATCGCATCTAAATTACCATCTTTTTTCATTGCCATTTTAGTGTAACCACCCGTTAATACTATTTGACTTAAATCACTATTCACCACCATACCTGAACTATAACTTTCATCACCCGCCATAGATGATTTACTTACACCCATTGATATCGATACCAAATATCTATTATCGGGCATTTGAGATGTTGTTAAGTCAGAAGACATTAATAGTGGATTTGTTACCTCATCTTTCTTCTTCTTTTCTTCCTCTTTCTTCTTCTTTTCTTCTTCTTTCTTTTTCTCCTCCTCTTTTTTGGTTTCTTCTTTCTTTTCTTCCGATTTCTTTTCCTCGGTTTTAGACTCCTCTTTTTTCTCTTCAGTTTTAGTTTCTGTTTTCTTTTCTTCTGTTTTACTTTCAGTTTTAGTTTCAGTTTTAGTTTCTTCTGTTTTAGTCTCGGTTTTAGTCTCGGTTTTAGTTTCTGACGATGATGAACCACCACTACTTGAAGATGATGAACCGCTACTTGATGAAGAACTACTTGCTGGTGGAGGTGATGAAGAACTACTTGCCGGTGGTGGAGTACTTACTGGTGGGGGCGTTGAAGCACTACTTGCGGCAGATGATGCCGCACCACTTGCTGCACCACTTGCAGATGAACTTGCGGCTGACGATGCTGCAGAACTCGCAGCTGACGATGCTGCTCCACTTGCAGATGAACTTGCGGCTGACGCAGCACTAGCCGCCGCAGCATCTGATGCAGCTTTAGCCGCCGCAGCCGCCGCAGCATCTGATGCAGCTTTAGCCGCCGCAGCCGCCGCAGCATCTGCCGCCGCCCTTGCCGCAGCATCAGCCGCAGCCCTTGCTGCCGCTTGTTGAGCTAAGAAAATTGCATCGTCTTGTGTTGAACATGGTGTTGCAAATATACTATTAACCCATGTTTGAAACGCACCACTACTGATATCTGCTAATGTTACAATTTTAGATTTACCTCTAATAACAGCAACGGTTGAGTTTTGTCCGAATGGAATAATAACCACATATACCTTTTGATCACACGGATCAATATATGTTTGTGTTATGGTTTGACCAAACGACTCACTACAAAAAAATAATATTAGGAGAGAGATAATATATTTTTTCATTTTAAAAATTAATACCTAAACCAAAAGTACCATTACTAATAATTGGGTCGTAATCCATTTTTATTGTAAAATTTTTATAATCATGTAAAGCCCCTATTTTTATTGTTGTAAAACGATTTGAATATTTTGGGAATGTTATGTAACCATCATCATCTTTTCCACGATATCTTACAATCTCGTTAACGTTACCCACCATAAAATGAACTCCCGTTCTTTTAACTCTTTTCCCAAAACCAACATAAAATGAGTTTAATTTAACTAAATCATCAACAAGTGGAAAATCAACGAGGTCTAATCTTCCATGTGGATAAAAAGTTGACCTATCATGTGTGAAATTATATTCTGTTATGAAATATCCTTTGTTACCAATTGTAAAGAATCCACCAATTTGTCTATCTGTTGTTTTTTGAATACCAAAACTTATGATAGGTTTTTTTCCTCTAATAGTATCTCTATTACCATTATCATAAACATAAATTCTTGCAGGTTGTCTGTAACCCCAATCGTTCCAATATGGCATTGGAGACCAATAATTCCACCCAAAATTAGGTGCTCCCCACATGTCCCATCTATTCCATCCCCAATTGTTCCACCCCTGTCCATAGTTATTCCAATATGGGTCTCTGATTACTATATTTGAACCTCGTCTTGGTTGTGGTTGTGATTCTTGTGGTGGATTGTTTCTCCAACTACTCACATTGTTTTGTTGTGGTATGGATGGTTGAACTCTTGTTTGAGTTGATTGTGTCTGTGATTGTGTAGGTGGGTTACTTCTCCAAGTTGATATTTGACCAAATAGAAGTGTTGGTATGAATGTTAAAAATACTAATAGAGTCTTCATAAGTTTGTTTTTATATAAATATAAAAAAAGGGGGTATTACACCCCCTTTTTTTTATCTTAACTCATTAAAATATGTTTATTTTGTAAAAATTCCCTTTTTAATCATTCTATCAAGAATGTTAGCACAAGCAATATCTAAAGCTTTTTTGGTTGCAGTACTAATTGTTGATTGGTTGAATTTAATTGGGTCAATCGTTGCGTCAGACAAAAGAGTTAATTCTCTTTTTGTTGTTGCCTCACCTAAACCCGATCCACCAAATACAACACCAGTTTCCGCGTTTGTAAATCTAACTTGAAGACCAATACGAGTTACCATATTATCTTGTACACCATTTTTAAGGTTCACAGTTTCATCTTCAGATACCGAGTAGTCATAACACTCAATGGTTACAAAATACTCAGCCAAATTGATTTTACCACGTCCGTCTAACTTATTCTCAGAAATTCCGGATTGAGATGCTTGAAATTGTTTTACCATACGATTCTTAATTTCTGTCTTGTCTTCAGTAAATTTGAATCTGTTTAAGTTTTCAAGATATTCCATAGATATATTTGCAACACCCAAACCAACACGTTTTTCTTTTAATTCAGGATACATCTCATACATCTCATCAGAAATGCCCGCCTTTAATATTTGAATTGGAATTTGAGGACCATCGTAGTCCATGTAAGCACTTATATCTCTTTTCTTTTCGAAGTCCGCCTTATAGTCTTCCGTTTTAGTTTTACCTATTGTTTGTCCGTTAACGACAACAGCGCTTAGTAAAAAAACACTTAATAATGTTAATAATTTTTTCATACATCTTATTTTATTAACCTTCTAATTCTTCTTCTTTCTTTTTGTGAGAGAATTTATCCAAAGTATCGGCACCCATTCCAATTCCCGTTATTAACATCACTGCATTTACCAATTCAGGTGATGGAGCAAAATCCGCGTGAGAGAACGAATTTAATACCATTGTAACACATAGGAACATTGCACCTACCATTGCTATTACCGGCTTAACCGATATTGATCCCCTTTCATCTTTGAAAAGTTCGATAACCCATTCTTTAAATTTCATTTTTGTCAATTTTTAATTTATATTTATTTTATCCTTCCATGTGCATTTCTGCATTTTCATCTTTTATTTTACCACACTTTAAACATTCCTCAATCCCATCTCCGTCTAAGTCACCCCAAACGTGATCACATTGTCTATGTGCAAAATACATATCAATTTTGCCATCCCCGTCGAAATCTATACCATCCATTATACCATCACCATCTTCATCAACTTCAATACCTGTTCTTGGTTGAACGGTTGGTACTTGTTCAAACGTATCATTTACCTTTTCGGTTTTTGAATTCTCAATAGCTGTTTGAAACGATTCTGGAATTAGTGGAGTATTGTTTGGTGGAGTTACAGGTAAATCGGCGGTATTGCTTAACGCCGTACCATCTTCCTCATCCATTTTCTGAACTAACATCTTATCCTTATCCGTATCACTAAACCAATAGTCAATAATTTTACCATAAGAACCAATAAAGGCTCCCAATAATAATAGAAGAAGTTCTTTCCATTCTCCTTCTATTGCCGATTTATTTAATATAGCGAAGAACATTCCTCCTATAATAAACATAAATCCACCCAATACTAATGCGGTGATGTACCATCTTCTGGCCATCATATTACTTAATAAATCTTTAAATCCACTTGGTGTTTCTTTATTTTCCGCCATATTACTTATTTTTTTTTAATTTATGGTCTATTCCAAGACCATCCTTTTTTTCTACCTCTTATTACTAAATAACTACAACCCCCAATAAAAAATGTTAAAAACATCAATGGAGAATTAAATACAAACATAGCTATCATGCATAATACAATTACTGCTATAAAACTTAATCCTTGTTCCATTTTAATTTTTTACCACTTAGGAGCCTCTTCCTTAAACTCATCACCTTCTTTTTTCTTAACCGGTTTTGCGGGTTCTTTAACGGTTTCTTTTTCTTTAATAATAACCGTCTTACCACCACCCGCTGATTGTTGTTGAGTTTGTGAATTTGTAATGTTTATTACTGGTGCCGCTTGTACTGGTGCTGGTTCTGATTTGTCACCACCACCTAAAAGTGAGGCTGCCCATACACCACCTGCGGTTACTATGGTACCCACAGCACCGATAAGTGTTTTCTTTAAACCACTCATTGTTCCTTCTTGTTCTTGTGTTTCTTCTGACATTGTATTTGTTTTTAGTTTATTTTATTAATATTATGCACCAAACGCTTTAGTAAATCCTTCAGGACAAGTTTTTGTACATATCAAATCTGCAATAACTGGTGCAAATGCTGCTCCAATTGCAATACCAACTCCAGCTGGTGTTGCCCATAACTCTGCGGAATCTAAACTTTTACCTAAACAATTTGAAATTATATTTTTTAATAGTGTGTGGTCAATACTATCACTAACGTATGGTATTGCTAAAAATCCTTCTGTTATAATTTCTGTCATTGCCATTACTACCACCACTTTAGCCGCTTTATCTGCAACATAAAGAACAGGTGTTGCCATAAGTGATAGAGTGGTTGATGTCGCTGCGCCCGCTGGTTGTTCTGGTGCAAATGCCGCAACACAACCCAAACCAATTGCTGCGGTTACTCCTATATTACAAGCATTTTTATCAGCCCATTGATATGCATCAATTACCCCTTCTTTTACTTCTTCGTAACCTTCTTTAATTACAGACTCTATTTCATTTCCAATATTAATGAGTACTGGTACTACTTCTTCTTCCCACTCTCTACCAGTTACATCTTCAATTCTATGATTTGTTTCAGGATGGTCGTGTATGTACCTTATTGCTCTATCGGTAAGTCCCCATGATTCACATGTTGAACAAGGGCCGTCACCACCAAATCCATACCATCTTACATTGTTATCTCCGCAATCTGAGCGATGATAAACTATTCCGTCTCCGTTTCTGTCTGCCATAATTTTTATTTTTTAATTTTTTAGTTTATTTTATTGAAATCTGTTATTCCTAATTGTTTATTATTAGAATCGAATAACCCTATTCTGTATGCTGATGATGGTAATGCGTTAGTGTATACCTTTAAAAGGTTATCACCCGCAATTACGTTCATTGTTTCTTTAGATACCACCCTATTGGAAATGTCAAATATTTTAATCGTTACCGGACCTGCGGTTTCAATTTTAACGTTCATCGCCACTTCTGAAGTGACAAATGATGATTGTAATTTAATACCAATAGAACTTGTCATTTTCAGGTCTTCTGATATTGATTGAGGTGTAGGTAAGATATCGTCCTTATAACATCCTGTTAAAATTGTGGATACCAATACTAATAAGAGAATCTTTTTCATTTTTGTCATTTTTTAATTTACTATTATTGTTGTCTTTTTTAATTCTTTTTTATCCACATCCTCAAGTACTAAATATAAATATCCCTTGGGTAATGAATTGGTATAAATCTTTTTTTCATTTTTACCTATTTGACCAATAAACTTTTCTCGACTTATTACTTGTCCACTATTTTTATCGATTAAAATTAAATAATGAACAGTATTAGAGGTTAAATCAAAAAAAATTGATTGACCATTTGTTACACTACTTTCACCCACATTGAATATTTTTTCAACAGGAGGAGTTGGGGTTGGGATATCCATCTTAGTACAACCCCATAGTAAAATCACAAATATGAATAGTATTTTTTTCATATGTTAAAATTGAAAGTTTGTTCCTATCATAAACATTATTGGATTACTCTTTTTATACCCAACCGATTCACTCAATTTGTCAAAAGTTGTGTTATATCTAATATTAGTATTCAAAATGAACCTTTTAGTTATTTTCCAATCAATAGATGTTCCATAATATAAGTCCAAATTGAAATCGTCTATATATGCTAAATCCGATTCAGTACCATCTTTAAATACTTTATATACATCACTCATTGCAAATATTTGTGGTGATATGTTTACTCTTTTTGTTTTAAATGTATATGTGTACATCACCATACCTCTATAACTTATTTCACTTGATGCTGGTATCATTGGGTATATTAAATCTTTAAAATCACCATTTTCATCTACCGTATATTTTCCTTCCCACTCACCCTGATAAGTCCCCCAAAATGATTTTGACGCAATTACACTATAACCAAATGTTCCCCATTTTTTAGTTCTGAATACATCAATGAATGATAGGGTAATATCTTTTTGAAAATCAAAATCGGTTGAGTAAAATGATTGTAATGTTGTTGTTCTCTTTTCGGTATTTTTACTAAGTCCATAACCCACACCATAGTAGTTCCATATAGGATTTATTGATGCTGCGAATGTATGTCCCCATTGGCCATTCATAGATGATTTATTATAACCCAAATTGAGAGTAGTAGATACTTGCTTTCCAATTATACCCACTGAAAGGTTTGACGATGATAGAACATCTTTTGAAAAATTAACATAGGATTGTAATATACCCACATCGTTCCAATCATCACTTTCCCCAAATAATTCTTTTGGTGATAGTTGTAATGTATCGGGTTTTTGTATTTGTGCGTTTGTAACAAATGTTGTCGAAATTAGTGACAGAATTATTATTAGTTTTTTCATTAGTTCATTTTTACTTTTAATTGTGTTCCATTCTTATTGACGGCATCAGTTGTTGATATTGAAGTTAAACCCAAAGTACCACTCAATCCTATTAATGGTAAAAATGTTATTTTATATTCTGTTGTTTTATCCAATGATGTTGAACCATCAGTAATCAATGAACCTAATGTTATTGATGAACCTCTATTAGTTCCAAAATTGGTAGGAGTTCCCTTTGTGGTGAATTCTACCTTTTCAAACTTTAATGCTGTGTTATCATAGTTTAAGTTAAATTGAGTACCAACTACCTCTTGTTGTAAAGGGTCTACCGAAATCGTTACTACTAATTTACCTTCAACATTTTCACCTATTAGGTACGCATTGATTTGATTAGGGATT
>Ga0208232_1000002_pt1 | contig 106911 bp, 104 predicted proteins | sample LakMenEpi24Aug12_FD_150729 | JGI IMG/M metagenome (GOLD analysis project Ga0208232, IMG submission 150729) | Freshwater microbial communities from Lake Mendota, WI - 24AUG2012 deep hole epilimnion (SPAdes) | ecosystem: Environmental > Aquatic > Freshwater > Lake > Epilimnion/Euphotic zone ... | reverse complement strand
AGGCTGGCTGGGTTTCGCTCGATCCGGACTGGCTTGCAGGCGGTGATGCACGACATCACGGCATTGCTGGCGATGGTGCGGCGACAACCCCAGCCCGATGCTTGCTGAGACTTTGAATCAGCCCTGCTGGTGCGCGAGTGCGGCTACGTGAGCAGCAAGAAGGACGGCAGCGAGCGGCTGAACTTCACGGCCTTCTACGAGGCACTGCTGGAGGCCAAGGGGATGAGCCTGGGCACCGGTGGTAGCGCTGGTCGCGGCAAAGCTGGCCGCAGCCTGAGCTACGGCACCAAGGTGCAGTTCAACGGCAACCTGATGGTTGGTAGTGCTTACACCGAACAGCTGGGGCTGAAGCCGGGCGATCAGTTCGAGATCAAGCTGGGCCGCAAGCAGATCCAGTTGATTCCTCTTGGCTCCGCGGGAGAAGAGGAGGACACTGCTGAGGCCGCCTGATCTGGGCTTGCAGGCAGCCTGTAGCCAGCTGGCTGCCGCCAGCAATGGCAGCATCTCAATGTGTCTGCACAGGGCCTCAGCACTGGCAGGCGAGAGGTGAAGCGCAGTATTGCCGACTGGGGCTCTTGTTTCATCGGTGGCAATCCGCTCTGGTCAACACAGCGGAAGCATTCCTTTGTAGCGAAGCACCGCTAGGATGCTGTTCAATTCCACCCCTTGATCATGCTCACCGGAACAGACCTCCTCGCCAAGGTCAAGGCCCTCGGCGATGCCTCCAAGTCCGATCTGGTGCGCGAGTGCGGCTACGTGAGCACCAAGAAGGATGGCAGCGAGCGGCTCAACTTCACGGCGTTCTATGAGGCGCTGCTGGAGGCCAAGGGTCTCAGCCTGGGCAGCGACACTGCAGGCCGGGGAAAGGGCGGCCGCAAGCTCAGCTATGTGGCCACGGTGCAGGGCAACGGCAACCTGTTGGTGGGCAAGGCCTACACCGCCATGCTCGACCTGCAGCCCGGCGACGAGTTCGAGATCAAGCTGGGCCGCAAGCAGATCAAGCTGATTCCTGCTGGAGCTGTAGAAGAGGACGACAGCGCAGCTGCTGCGTGATCGTTTATTGCGACCAGCTGCGCTCCCTGCCCAGCCGGTTGCATCGTTGAAGACAAGGCGTCAGCGCCCTCGACGCCCATCAGAGCCCCGTCTGGCAAGGCGCGGCGGCTCCGGAGAACCCCCGCCGTCCGCGGGGGTTTTCTGTTGCTGGCCGACCTTGATCCAGGGGATCAGCTGCTGCCGCTGGGCAGCTCGCACAGCAGGGGGCACAGGAGCAGGCCAGGCGTGCGGCAGGTGCGCCAGTTGCCATCGCCGGTGGACACATCCACCCCGATCATCTGCGCGAAGAGGTTGAAGTCAGCCAGGGGTTCCACCCAGGCAATCGCATCGGCGATCGCCTCATCCAGGCTGGGGTAGTGGCCGTCGAGCTGGCGATGGGGCTCACAGCCGCTGTCGATCAGGCGGTAGGAGTACAGCGCCTGAGGGGTGGTGGAACGCGGCATCGCCGTCCTGCTTGGCAGATCACCATGACGGGATTGCCGGCGCACTCTTGTATCCGGCTGAACATTGAGATCAGTCGTTACGGGGCGGAGCCCACCACATCCAGAGCAGCTCACTCCCACTCCCCCGGCTCATCCCGCCAACACCGGCTCCACCCACTCCAGCGGCGCGGCGGCGGTTCCCGCCAGCGGCGAGAGGGCACGCCAATGCCCCCGCTGCCAGCCCTTGCTGATGCCAGGCGCAGCTGGCTGGCGTTGCAGCTGGTAGTCCTGCCCCAGCCACACCGGGGGCCTGACGTCCTCGGCCGTTGCACTGCCCTTGCTGGCCTTCCCCCCAAACCCTTTGGCGCCAGGAGCTGGCGGGATCTCGCCCTCGCTGAGCAGGGCGGGCATGTAGAGCTGGGCCAGCAGGGCATGGACGCAGAGCTGCTCCATGCGGGCGGCGGTGCCGCGCACGCCATCGGCATCCCACTCCCAGTTCGGTGCACTGAAGTCGGTGTGCTCGGGCTGCTGCGCTTTGGCCGCTGGATCGAGGAGGTTGCTGGCCAGATAGGTGGAGCCGTCCTCCCCCAGGCCGATGCAGGCCAGGCCGCCGCCGGCCAGCTGGAAGTTGTCGGGCAGCCAGCCCTCCATCGCCCGCACCTCGGCGACCACCACCGAGCGGATCTCCGGCCCCTCTTCTGAGAAGAGGGTGCCTTTGGGGAGCAGGAGGCGAAAGCAGGCGATGTCGCGGGGTAGGTCGAGCGTGAGGGTGGGCTGCTCGGTCTGCAGGAAGGCCTGGGCCAGGGCAGGTGAGAGGAAGCGGGGCTCAGCACCGGTCTCCCTTGCCCAACGGCAGACCATCGCCCCCCAGATGCCCACGTGATCGTCGATCGATTCGGATTGCTCCAGGGCCAGTTCCACCATCACGGCCTTGGCCCAGTGGGCGCTCCAGCTCGTGAAACCCGCCGGTGAGCGGTAGAGGCTCTCCGCCACCATCAGCTCCGGCCGGTGCTGGCGCAGCAGGGCCGGCAGCTGGCGGATCAGCTGCTCATTGCCACCCGAGGGGCCAGGGGGGAAGGGCCGGGGCATGGGAGCAGTGGTGTCGGTGAGATCCAGGTTGGCAAGCAGCGCTGCCGGCAGCGCCAGCAGGTGCCAGCGGTAGCGTGAGCGGGCCGTTGCCGGGTTCCCCGGCTGCCGATGCCAGAGAACGCGCGAGCCGGTTTCCGAGAGTTCCTGCCCTCCGCCAACCAGGCCCTGGTGGATCTGGAGGAGGCCACCGGCAAACCGGTGCTGGTTGTGGAGGCGCCGGAGCTGAAGGTGCTCGCCACGATCCGCCAGGCCGGCCCGCAGGACGCCAGCCACCTGTTGCGCATCCAGGGCAGCAGCAACCGGATGGCCGACTACCTGATCGTCTTTGAGTGCCGGATGGCGCTGCGTGATGGTCCTGGCCCGCGGGTTGTCCTGAGGGACAAGCGTGATCGGCGCGAGCGGGTGATCAGTGCCTGCGAGAAGCTGCCCCTCCAGCTGTCGATGGCCAAGGCCAGGGAATTGGGGTCGTTCTATTACGACGGGCTGATCCTGCAGCTGCGCTCGATGGGCCCGGGGCTGGTGGTGGACCGCTGGATCCGCGAGCACTGCCCCGATCTCCAGGAGCCGCAGGCGGAGGTGATCGAATCGCAAATCACCACCAACCTGGGGGGGCTCAATCCCAGCACCCGGGCCAACGTCCCCGCTGCGATCTACGAAGCGAGCATCGCCATGAATGCGGCCTACGCGGTGTTTGGCGGGGATCTACTGGGCAAGCCCTACTTGGCGGTGCCTTATGTGTCCATGGGCCATCGGCCGATCGCCCGCCGGCTGATCGCCCTGGCCATCGGTGATCCGGATGGCGATAGAGCAGCAGCTCGCGAAGCAGGCGTCGAGTATTCGGACCGCCAGATCATCGACAGCTGGGCCCGGGAGTTGGGCATCTCCGGCTGGTATGAGTGGAGCGAGCTGACGTCGTAACTCCGGCCGATGAGCGACCCCCAGCCGATTCGCTTCTCCGTGCCGGAGGCAGAGTTCGATTTGAGCCTGTTGCCGGAAGCAGCGCGTGAGCGTGGCAGCCAGGCCTTCCGCGACGCCGTCACGCTGTACTTCAAGGACGCCTACCGCGAGGCCGGTGGTCGGGTGGATGTGGGCTTTGCAGCTGGCGCCATCGAGGTGAACTGGGAGCCCCAGTCCGGCCAGGTGCCTGCCAGCGCCACGATCACGGCCCATCTGGAGGCGGGCCGCTACGACGAAGCGATCCCGCTGCTGCGCACGAGGCTGCAGCTGGAGCCCGATCACGTGGAGAGCCTTTACAACCTGGGCATGGTCTGCAGCGACCGCAATGAGCTCATAGAAGCGCGGAAGCTGCTGAGTCGTGCGGTGGAGCTCGATCCCAGCCACGTCAACGCCCAGGTGGCCCTGGGCGTGGCAGCGCTGCGGGACCAGGACACCGCCGCCGCGCGGGCGCCCCTGGAGAAGGCGGCGGTGCTGGAGCCTGCCAACCCCTTTGCCCGGCGCACCCTCGGCCAGCTGCTGCTGATGGAGGACGAGCCGGCAGCAGCCCTGCCCCATCTGCGAGCGGCCGCCGAAGTTGCCGCTGATGATCCGATCAACCTGTTCACCTACGCCCAGGCACTGCTGGCGATCGAGGGCGAGTCCCACGTGAACGAAGCCGATGCGCTGTTTAAGCAGGCGCTGCGCCTGGCACCGGTTGGGGCGCTGGCGGAGAAGATCAAGAACCAGCAGCGCAAGCTGGCAGACCGTGTGATGCGTGCCAACGCCCAGGGGATGCCGCGGATGGATGCGGTGCAATACCTGAGCAGTGCCCTGGAGGCCTACCGGGCCTTGGAGCTTGAGGGTCAGAAGCAGTTGCTGGCGGAGGTGGTGGCATTGAGCCAGAAGGGCCTGGCGATCAACGACCCCAACCAGCAGCACCACCTGCGTCACTACCAGGGCGGCAGCATCGTGTCGGCCCTACAGGCCGCCTGCATCTATTACGTGGGCATCCAGCTGCTGCTGCCCGGCCAGGACGCCGGCATCGACCTGGCGCGGGAATATGCGCTGGCGCAGGGGATGGCAGGGGAAAGACCAACCTGAGGGAGTGGACCAGCAGCACCTCATCGCGGTGCTCATCGAGATGGCTGCGGTTGGCCAGGGCGGGCTGCAGATCAACGAGCCCGGCACCGACCGCAGCCTCAAGAAACTGCTCGGGCAGCGGGAGCGACCTGGCCCTGGCCTGCCTGATCCACCTGGGCATGTAGCAGCTAACGACTGATCAGGAGTCAGGGCTGGCGATCGAGGCGGAGGTCCAAGAGGCGGTGCGGTTGTTCGGGCGGTGATGGGCAACTGCAACGCGGAAACTGCCGGCCCTGCCACCAGCAGGTCCAGACCAAGACCAGCTCATCGGGGTGCAGCGCTGTGGCGGCGTAGTGCCGGCCAGAAAAGGGATCTCCAGTCTTTCGCACGAGAAATGAGCCAAAATGGCTCTGCTGCTCAGACGCTGAATGCAGCAACATTCAAGCCACCGTGGCCAGCTCCAGTTCCACTGCCCGTTCAGCCCCGCGGCGGGCCGCCAACACCTATGCCCCGCCCGCGCCGCTGGAGGACCTGCACATCCTCGACGTGCTCGAGCTGGCGGGCTCGCAGCACAAAGCGGCCCGAGCGCTGGAGATGCACCAGACCACGGTCTGCCGCAGCCTGCAGCTGATGCAGCACCAGTTCTGGCTTGCCAGTGCTCCTGGCTCACCGGTCTGCCGCCATGGCCACAACCTCTGTCTGCATTACCTGCGGCTGGCCTACCGCGAGCACCGGCTGATGGCCGATCAGCTGCGGATCGGCAGCGATGTGCTGCACCACACCCTGCTGCTGGGCATGGAGGGAATCCAGCAGGTGCCGCCCCGTTTCCGCAGCGCTGAGCACTGGGTGGAGCTGGTTCACCATGGCCTGCTGGATGGGGCAATTCTCAGCTCCTTCTCCCTGGACAGGCCCCTGCCTGCCGGGCAGGATCCCGCCTGGGAGGAGATCACAGTGCTTCCGCTGGGTTCGATCCGGCTGCAGCTGGTGGCCCAGGCCGGCCACAAACGCAGCGTGCTGCTGCCCCGCAAGGGGGCGATGCCGTTGCTGCATCATCTGGTGGAAGACCACGGCTATGCCGTGGAACAGCAACCGGCGGCCTGCCAGGAGCCGGCCGCCTGGCTCAAGCGCGCCCGCGCCCGCCGGCTGGCCATGCCGGTGTGCTCAGAGCTGCTGGGCCAACGCTGGCTGAACAGCAACCGGCTGGAGCTGCTGGCCGAGCAGCCGCCCCTGAGCGAGCAGCTCTGGTTGCTCCTACCGGAACGCGCTGCGGGAAGCCGCGCCGCGCGACTCTGCCTGCGGCGCCTGCGTCTACAGGTGACGAGGCTGAAAACGATGCAGGATCGGCATGGAATCCAGTACTGATCCGTGTTTCGGAGCCTGCAAGATGGCTGCAATGTGCTGTAAGGAGGCGCACACTGGATTAGAGGCGCTTCCTATGTCCGCCGTGCTGAGCGTCATCTGCCGCGAACAGGACTCCCAAGACTGATGCCAGACGCCGTTCTTGCCCCAGGGGCCCGCATTGAGTGCCGCAGTGCCGAATGGCTGGTGCGCAGCCTGGGTCGCGGTTCTGACGGCCAGCAGGTGGTGGATGTGGTGGGCGTCTCACCGTTCCTGCGCGAGAAGGAAGCCCGCTTCCTGGTGGAGGTGGAGAAGGCGGCCGGCAGCTTCAAGGTGCTGCAGCCGGAGGACACCGAGCTGGTCCCGGATCCCTCGCCCCGCTACCGCGACAGCCTGCTGTTCCTCGAGGCCTACCTGCGTCGCTCGGTACCCACCGACAACGCCCTGGTGGTGGGCCATCGGGCCGCGATGGATGCGCTGCCCTACCAGCTGGAGCCCGCTGCCAAGGCCCTGGCGATGCCGCGCCAGCGGCTGTTGATCGCCGATGCGGTGGGGTTGGGCAAAACGCTGGAGTGCGGAATCCTCTGCAGCGAAATGATCCGCCGCGGGCGGGGCAAGCGGCTGCTGGTGGTGACCACCAAGAGCATGCTGGTGCAGTTCCAGAAGGAGTTCTGGACCCGCTTCTCGATCCCCCTGGTGCGGCTGGATTCGGTGGGGATCCAGCGGATCCGCGAGCAGATCCCCACCAGCCAGAACCCCTTTCACTACTACGACAAGGCGATCGTCTCGGTCGACACGCTCAAGAACGACCGCGATTACCGCTTCTATCTCGACAACGCCAGCTGGGACATCATCGTGATCGATGAGTGCCAGAACGTGGCCGAGCGCGCCCGCGGCGCCCAGAAGAGCCAGCGGGCGCGGCTGGCGGAGCGGCTGGCGACGCGATCGGAAACGCTGATCCTGCTCTCGGCCACGCCGCACGACGGCAAGCCGGAGAGTTTTGCGAGCCTGATGAACATGCTCGATCCCACGGCGATCGCCGATCCGAGCAAGTACAACAAAGACGACATCAAGGATCTGTATGTGCGGCGCTTCCGCAAGGACGTGATCGCCGACCTGCGCAGCAGCGTCAAAGAGCGCGACACCGCCGATGTGGAGTGTGCGGCGAGCGAGAAGGAGGAGCGGGTGTTCGCCCTGCTCAAAGACCTCAAACTGCCCGACAGCGATGCCAAGGCCAAGGCGGGCCAGCTGTTCAAGACCACCCTGGCCAAGAGTCTGCTGTCGAGTCCGATGGCGGCGCTGGAAACCGTGCGCAACCGGCTGAAACGGCTGGAGGCTGCTGCCGAGGCGGGTGGTCCGGCCGATGCCGACCGCGCCGCCCTGCAGGAGCTGGAGCCCTTGCTGGCAGCGATCGGCCCGGCCGACTTCTCCAAATACCAGCGCCTGCTGCAGCTGATCCGCAGCGACTGGAACTGGAGCGGCAAGGATCCGCGTGATCGGATCGTGCTGTTCACCGGCCGTCGTGAAACCCAGCGCTTTCTGGTGGAGCACCTGGCCGCCGACCTGGGCCTGCCCCATGGCGCGGTGGTGGGCCTCGATGGGGCCATGCCCGATGTGGATCAAACGAAGGTGGTGGAGCAGTTCGCCCAGGAGAAGGACGCGGTGCGGATCCTGGTGGCCACCGAAGTGGCGTCTGAAGGCCTGAACCTGCACTACCTCAGCCACCGGCTGGTGCATGTCGACATCCCCTGGTCGTTGATGACGCTGCAGCAGCGCAATGGCCGCATCGACCGCTATGGCCAGCCGCAGCAACCCCAGATCCGCTACCTGCTCAGTTGCTCGCGCAGCGAGGGCATGGGTGACGCCGAGAAGGTGCTGCGCCTGCTCAAGCGCAAGGACGAGCAGGCGCAGCAGAACATCGGCGATCCGGCGGTGTTTCTGGGGGTGTACGACGCCGTTGGCGAGGAGGAGGAGATCAGCCGGGCATTCGAGAGCGGCACGGTGGAGGCGCTGGAGCAGCGCATGGATGCCAATGCCGAGCCCTACCTGCAGCAGGGCAGCGGCGACAGCTTGTTTGAAGAACTCTTCGGGAGCGAGCCATCAGACGACGCCGACACGCCGCCGCTGGCGGTGCAGCAACGCCAGCCCTTCAGCCTGTTCCCCAGCCTCTGGAGCTATGTGGACACGGCGCTGGAGGCGGTGGCGGAGCAGATGGAGCGCCGCGGCGAGAAGCTGGATCTGCGCGCCGACGCGGATCAACAACGCCTGGAGATCACCCCGCCCAGCGATCTGCAGCGCCGCTACGACCGCTATCCACGGGAGCTGCAGCCGCCCCGGGGCCAACGCCTGGTGCTCTCCACGGAGGTGGCCGCCCTGCAGCGGGCCCTCGAGCAGAGCCGCCGGCAGGACAGCAGCCGGCCGGAGCTGGAATACCTCTGGGATCTGCATCCGCTGGTGGATTGGCTGGCCGACCGGGGCCAGATCAGCTTCCAGCGGCACTGCGCACCCGTGCTCCAACTCAGTGATGGCCTGGAGCCTGGCGAGGTGGTGATGGTGTTTCAGGGCACGATCCCCAACCAGAAGGGGGTGCCGGTGGTGCAGGAGTGGGTGGCGGTGCGCTTCTCCGGTATGGGCCTAAACGTGGTGGATGTGGAGCCGTTCGAGGCGGTGGCCGAGCGGTTGGAGCTGGGCCGCAGGCCCTATGCCAACCCCAATCACGCCATCCCCGAGCACCTGCGCAAGCAGTTGCCGTATGCCGTTGGCAAGGCCAACGACTATCTGATGAGCTGCGCCGAACGCTGGACCGCCCGCATGCAACCGGAACTTCTGGCCCAGCGCGAACGCCTGAAGCGCTTGCGAAGCCGCCAGGTGGAGCAGCTGGAGCTGAGCTACGCCAATGACCAGCGCCCGCAGCAGATCAAGGAGAAGCGGCGCCTGGCGAAGCAGAAGGCGATCGACGAGCGCTTTGACGATCACGAGCGCTTTGTGGCCGAGGTGATGACGATCGAACCCGCCCCCTACCTGAAGGTGGTGGCGGTGCTGCACCGGGAGGCCTGAGATGAAGCGTCGATCAGCCCGTGCTGCGCAACTGCTCCCAACAGCTCCGAGGGTTCAACAACGGCAGGGGAGGTGTTGGGCAGGCCAACACCCCTTGATCCCCGGTCACGAACAGATCAGCTTCTGCGAGCACGGCACTCGCCAGTACCCATTCGTCGTCGACATCCACCAGGCCCAGCCCGAGGATCGTGGCCGGCCTCGGGGCGATCGGCTGATCACGCAGAAAGGCCTCGATGGACTCGATCTGCTGCATGGGCAAACGCCCCTTGCGGCTGAGCACATCTCGCAGTTCAGCCAGCACCACCTCGCTGCTCAACAGGGTGTGCTCGCTGAGCACGAGGCGCAGGAGATCAGCGCAGAGCCCGCGGGCGAGAAAAGCACTCACCAACACGTTGGTGTCGAAGAAAACCCGCACGCCGCTCAGGAAATGGCAGCAAACACGTCGTCGTCTGTGAGCCAGCCAGCAGCCTCACCAAAGGGCAGGGCCTGGCGCCGCAACCGCTCGAAGCGCATCAGCTGGAGTTGCCTGCGCAGCGCATCGCGCACGATCTCGCCGCGGGAGCGGCCGGTTTCGGCGCAGACGGCCTCGAGCTCCTGCTCCAGGTCGTCTTCCAGGCGGATCGTGAGCGAGCGACTTTTCATGCACCACATTGTAGTGCGGTCTCGGGAGGAGTCCTGACCCATGGCCCTCCCCGGCATCAGCAACGCCAACGAGTTCTATTCAGCGCACTACCTCGAGAGCGTGCTGACAAACGACATCAAGAAGGTGCGCGAGCGCTGGAGCGAGGAGGCCAGGGCACAGCTGGAGGCGGATCCGACCGCCGAGGTGAGCACCCCCGATGCGGCCTTCAAGGCCATGCGCAAACCCTGGCAGAAACTCCGCGAGGCCGAGCTGGGCATCAGCGGTGATCCAGCCGAGCGGCTGCGGCTGCAGCGGCAGCTGTTCTTCCAGCCCCTGTGCGAGGCCCTGGGCTACCACTACGCCCCCAAGGCCGAGCCCGTGCTGATCGGCGGCGAGGCCTATCAGGTGCCGCTCCTGGCGGAGGTGGCCAACGCCAAGGGCGAGCCGTGGCTGTGGGTGGTGGAGTGCTTCAACCCCAGCGATGAGCCGGCCGATCCACTGGAGCTCACGATTGCCACCGGCTGGGCCTGCCAGATCGAGGATCCGGCCCTGGGGCTGGTGCTCACCGATGGCGACGGCCGGGGCAGCGAGAGCTGGGAGGAGCTGATCAGCGAGCGGATCTTCGCGCAGGAGATCCCGCCGCGTTGGGTGCTGGCAGTGAGCCGCGACCAGCTGCTGCTGATCGACCGGCAGAAGTGGGCGGCATCACGGCTACTGCGCTTTGAGCTCGACACCCTCCTGGGCGAGACCAACCCCGATGCCCTGCTGGCAGCGGCCACGCTGCTGCACCGCGAGCACACCTGCCCCACGGGCGGCGGCACGCCGCTGCTCGATGAGCTGGATGAGAACAGCCACAAGCACGCCTATGAGGTGAGCGGCGATCTCAAGTACGCCCTGCGCCGCTCGATCGAGCTGCTGGGCAATGAGGTGGTGGCGTTCATCAAGGGGCAGAAGAAGGGTGTGTTTGAGGAGCGGCTGGATCCGGAGCAGCTGACGCTGGAGCTGCTGCGCTTCATGTACCGGCTGCTGTTCCTGTTCTTCATCGAAAGCCGCCACCAGGAGCTGGGCTATGCGCCGATGGGCAATGACGTGTTCCGGCTCGGCTACAGCCTCGAAAGCCTGCGCGATCTCGACACGGCCGAACTGGCCAGCGAGGAAGACCGCGAGGGCACCTACATCAGCGACTCGCTGGATCGGCTGTTCCAGATGATCTGGGAGGGGTTCCCGAAGCAGGGCGACCAGGAGGCGGTGCAACCGCAGCTGGAGGGTGAGACGCTGCAGTTCGACACCTTCCGGATCGTGCCGCTGCGCTCCCACCTGTTCGACCCCGAGCGGCTGCCGATCCTCAACGGCCTGTTGAAAGACGAGAAGGGCCGGCCGCGCTGGCCCAAGGTGCGCTTCCGCAATCAGATGCTGCGCGAGGTGATCGAGCTGATGTCGCTCACCCGCGAGGGCAAGGGCAAACGGCGCGGCCGGGTGAGCTACGGACAGCTGGGCATCAACCAGCTGGGGGCGGTGTATGAGGCGCTGCTGAGCTTCACCGGCTTCTTCGTGGAGGAGGAAAAGGGGCTCTATGAGGTGCAGCCCGCCCCGAAGAAGGCCAAGGCTGCCGCCAGCGATGCCGACGACGAGGACGCCGAAGACAGCGGGGAGGAAGACGACGACACCACCAAGGCCACCGGCCAGCAGCACGACGAACTGGAGGTGGGCCACTTCGTGAGCGCCGAGCAGCTCAAGGCCTATAAGGCCGAAGAGATCGTGCCCGATCCGGCTACCGGCCAACCGAAGCACTACGAGCGCGGCAGCTTCCTCTATCGCCTGGCCGGCCGCAACCGGCAGAAAAGCGCCAGCTACTACACGCCGGAGGTGCTCACCAGCTGCCAGATCAAGTACACGCTCAAGGAGGCGCTGGTGGGTAAGAGCGCCGCCGACATCCTGCAGCTCAAGCTGCTGGAGATGGCGATGGGATCGGCCGCCTATCTCAACGAGCTGGTGAACCAGCTGGCCCAGGCCTACCTGGAGCGGCGCCAGCAGGAAACGGGCAAGAGCATCAACCATGAGCGCTACGCCACCGAACTGCAGAAGGTGAAGATGCGCCTGGCCGATCAGAACGTGTTCGGCGTGGACCTCAACCCGGTGGCGGTGGAACTGGCGGAGGTGAGCCTCTGGCTCAACAGCATCTTTGCGCCGGAACAGGGGCGGGCGTTCGTGCCCTGGTTCAGCCAGCAGCTGCAGTGCGGCAACTCACTGATCGGCGCCCGGCGGCAGATCTACCGGGTGAACCAGCTGCCCACCGGCACGGGCCGCAAGGCCAAACCCTCCAAGCTCTGGCATGAGCACGCCCCCGAGGAGCTGGCCTGGGATGAGCCGCTGCCGAAGGACGCGATCTTCCATTTCCTGCTGCCCGATCCGGGCATGGCGGCCTATGCCGACAAGGTGATCAGGTCGCTGGAGCCCGAAGCGATCGAGCGCTGCAAGCGCTGGAACAAGGCCTTCGTGGGCGAAGCGTTCAGCGAAGCCCAGATCGACCACCTGCTGCGGCTCAGCCGCCTGGCGGACTCGCTCTGGCAGGAGTGGGCTGAGCAGCAGGCGCAGCTGCGCCTGCGCACCACCGACCCCTTACCGGTATGGGAGGACCCATCAGGTGCTGCGTCGGGCGACTGGACGCCCCTGAAGCTCAAAGACCGCATCCAGGAGCAAGAGGTGCTGGGCCACGGCGTGGCCAACACCAATGCACGCCTGCGGCTGAAGTGGGCGATGGACTACTGGTGTGCCCTTTGGTTCTGGCCGATCCGCCAGGCCGAGATGCTGCCGAGCCGAGACACCTGGCTGGTGGAGCTGAGCATGATCCTTGGGGATCTGGAGCAGGGCGTGACGCCCGAGATGGGCCAGGGAAATCTGTTTGCCGATACACAGCCCCGGCAGTTGGCGGTGGATTTCTCCGACCGCCATGGCTTTGTGGATGTGGAGAAGCTCAAGGCGGAGTTCAAACGACTGCGCCAGGTGGAAGCTGTGAGCGAGCGCATCCGCCCGCTGCACTGGGATCTGGAATTCGCCGATCTCTTGAAGAGCGGCGGATTCGATTTGATCGTGGGCAACCCACCCTGGCTGAAGGTGGAGTGGGAAGAAAAGGGAGTGATCGGCGATGCCGACCCGATGGTGCTGATCCGCAAGGTGAGCGCCAGCGAGCTGGCGAAACGCCGCAGCGAGGCCTTCAGCCAACATCCAAAGTTGCGGGCGGCCTATCTCGAGGAGTTCGAAGCCCAGAACGGCAGCCAGGCGTTTCTGAATGCGGTGCAGAACTATCCGCTGCTGGTAGGCAGTAAGGCCAACCTGTTCAAATGCTTCCTGCCACAGGCCTGGCGGATCGCGTCAGCCCAAGGGGTTCAGGGATTCCTACATCCGGAGGGGGTCTATGACGACCCGAACGGAGGTGCGCTGCGGGAGGTGCTCTACCAATGGCTGAGATGTCACTTTCAGTTTGAAAATGAGCACAAGCTGTTTGGCGAGGTCCACAACACTGTCAAGTTCAGCGTCAATGTCTACGCAAAGCCTCGGGGCGAGATTGCGATCATACGATTCGTATCGCTGGCCAACCTCTTTGCTGCATCAACACTTGATGAGTGTTTTGACTCGGATGGGACAGGAGTCGTTCCAGGTATCAAAGATGCGAATAGTCGGTGGGAGGTGAAAGGTCACCCTCAGAGAATAGTCTCTGTGGACGAGCAAGTCTTGCAGCTTTTTGCGCGGTTGTATGACGAATCCGGGGCCCCCGCAAGGCAAGCTCGATTGCCAGCACTCCATTCTCAGCAACTACAGAGCGTGTTGGACAAGTTTGCGGCAGCTTCAAAGCGCTTGGGCGATTTATCTGTGGATGAGATCTACGCTACGCAGCACTGGAATGAGACCATCGCTCAGCAAGACGGCACAATCCGCCGTGAGACCGACTTTCCTCCCGATGCCTCAGAGTTGATTCTGTCTGGCCCTCTGTTCAACGTCGCCAACCCGCTCTACCAAACACCCAAGGCGATCTGCAACACCAATCGCGCCTACGACTGCCTCGATCTAACCATCCTGCCTGACGACTACCTTCCAAGGAGCAACTACCGGCCAGATGTGTCGCCCTCAGAATACCGTGCTCGCACGCCACGGGTGGCGTGGGGAGAAAGGAAACCGGTGACTGAGTTCTACCGGGTAGCCCACCGGAAACGCTTGAGCCAATCAGGTGAGCGCACACTTATTCCATCGCTTGTTGCCCCGGCGATGGGTCATGTCATCAGTGTTGTCACTACAGTCTTTGCTGACTATCTCAAAGCCGTTGACTTTTGCTCTATTCTTCAGTCAATTCCTCTTGACTTCTATCTGAAGTCAACAGGCAAGTCCGATCTTACGGCGGGGGACATGCAGCTGTTTCCGCTCCGGGCAGAGCACCATCAGGTAAATCTGCGCCTCCGAACTCTCGCCCTTAACTGCCTCACCCTCCGCCGCCTGGAGAACCACCAGCGCAAGGAGCTGATCACGGTGGCTGACTACACGATCGAGCACATCCTTCCCCAGAACCCTGAGCTGTCATCCAACTGGCGGCAGGCACTGGGGCCGGACTGGAAGCAGATCCAGGAGGAATGGCTGCACCGCCTCGGCAACCTCACCCTCACTGGCTACAACCCCGAACTCAGCGACCGCTCCTTCCTCGACAAGCGCGACCACCTGCAGGGCGGCTTCCGCACCAGCCCCCTCCGACTGAACCACGGCCTGGGTCAGCTTGAGCGATGGGATGCAGACGCCATCCGAGCCCGTGGGGAAACATTGGCCCAGCGTGCGCTGGAGGTGTGGGCTGCGCCCCTGCTCAGCGAGGAGCAACGCCAGCGCTACAAGCCCACCAAAGGACAGGAGACCACCTACACGCTGGCTGACCACCCCCAGCTGGCCAATCGCCAGATCCGCGAGGTCTTCGAGGCGCTGGATGCCCGCATCAAGGCCCTGGATCCCAACGTCACCCAGGAGGTGCTCAAGCTCTACATCGCCTACAAGGCCGAGACCAACTTCGTGGACATCGTTCCCCAGGCCAAGCGGTTGCGCCTCAGCCTCAACATGCCCTTCGCCGTCCTGGACGACCCCAAAGGCCTGGCCAAGAACGTGACCGGCATCGGCCGCTGGGGCAACGGCGATGTAGAGCTCGGCATCGCCACCCTGGAGGAGGTTCCCTATGCCATCGGGCTGATCCGCCAGTCGTTGGAGCGGCAGCTGGATGACAATGGTGCCTACGGCTGATCCCCCTCCCTACTGGCTCCATGACGCGACCAACGTTCACGTCATTGGATTTGTGGCGCCCAATCGGCAAAACCTTCGAACCCCAACAGAGTTACTGATACACATCGCGACGATGACCAATCTGCAGCACAAGAATCACAAGCTCATGGTCCTCAATGCTGCAGATCACGCGATAATCGCCGACGCGATAGCGCCACAAACCAGCGAGATTGGCGCGCAAGCCACTGCCGCGTTCGCGAGGATCAGAGGTCTCCTGCACCAGACGGTTCAGATAGCGCAGGATCACCTGGGCGTTGCTGGAATCCAGTTTCCTGAGCTGCCGCTTCGCTGTCTCAGAGAGTCGCAGGGTCCAGGCCAAGCTCGCTCACCACGTCATCAAGGCTGTAGGTGCGCTCATGGCCCTGTCGGATCCGCTCCGCGACCGCTGCGCCGAGGTAAGCATCCTCAAGGTCGTCCAGTCCGGCTTCGATCAGCTGCCGCAGGTAGAAGGCCTTGGTGCGCCCGGTCAGATGGGCGAGCTGATCGAGCCGCTGCTCTGTTGCCGGCTCCAGTCGCACCGTGGTGGCCATGCAGTCACCTGAATACACCGGTTCATCCTAGGGCGATCGCGGCGCCTCAGCACAGCTGCCAACTCAGGCTGCTTGAGAGGGTCAATGCGCCACCCCCCTGCATCTGGAGCTCGACGGCAACCACGAAGCCGGCCTGCCCCCTGCTCAGCGAGGAGCAGCGCCAGCTGTACAAATCCAGCAATCGCCAGGCCGTCCACCTCCAGCTGGCCAATCCCCAGATCCGCGCGGTCTTCGACGCGCTGGATGCCGGCATCCGTGCCCTCGATCCCAACGTCAGCCAGGAGGTGCTCAAGCTCACCATCGCCTACAAGGCCGAAACCAACGTTGTCGACATCGTTCCCCAGGGGAAACGCCTACGCCTCAACCTCAACATGCCTTTCGCCGATCTCGACGACCCCAAGGGCCTGGCCAAGGACGTGACCGATATTGGCCGCTGGGGTAATGGCGACGTGGAGATCGGCATCGCCACCCTGGAGGAGGTTCCCTATGCCATCGGGCTGATCCGCCAGTCGTTGGATAGACAATTAGACGACAATGACGCCACGGGCTAGCCGATTGCAGCCATGAGTGCCTCGCCCTCCCAGTACGCCCTGATCGCCGATCAATGGCCGGAGCTGCACGCCGAGGCGGTGCGGGTGGAGCAGTGCGCCCTCTCCGATCCGCGCACCGCCTGCTTCTACGCCCGCCGCACCATCGAGCTGCTGGTGGATTGGTTGTACGACAACGATGGGCAGCTGCAGCGCCCCTTCGGCTACGGCAGCCTCGCTGATCTGATCTACAGCGCCGCCTTCCGCGACATTGCCGGCGAGCAGATCCGCCGCTTTCGCCTGCTCAAGGATCTCGGCAACAAGGCCGTGCATCACAGCGACCCGATCCGCCCCGGTGATGCGGTGCTGGCCGCCGGCGAGTTGTTCCAGGTGCTGCGCTGGCTGGTGCTCACCTATGGCCTCGATCCCACCGCGGTGCGGGGCCAGCGTTTTGATCGCGCCCTGCTGCCCAGCAAAGAAGCAAGCGCCGCCCAGCAGAGCCAAACCCGCGAGCAGCTGGAGGCCCTGGCCGACCAGCTGGCCGAACGCGACCGGCAACTGCGGGAGCAGCGTGTCGCCGCCCAGGCCTCCGAACAGCAGCTGGAGCTGCTGCGCCAGGAGATCACCGCCCTGCGCAAGGCCAACCAGGGCATCGATCAACCGCCGGAAGAGCTGCCCGAATGGGCCACCCGCCAGGGCTACATCGACCACTACCTCGAGGAGGCCGGCTGGAGCCATGGCAGCAGCTGCACCCACGAGCATGAGGTGCAGGGCATGCCCAATGCCAGCGGCCAGGGTTTTGTCGACTATGTGCTCTGGGGCGACGACGGCAAGCCCCTGGCCCTGGTGGAAGCCAAGCGCAGCAGCCGCGATCCGATGGACGGCCAACGCCAGGCCGAGCTCTATGCCAACTGCCTGGAGCAGCGCTATGGCCAGCGCCCCCTGATCTTCCTCTCCAACGGCTACCGCCACCGCCTCTGGGACGACCTCCGCTACCCGCCCCGCGAGGTGCAGGGCTTCTATAAAAAAGACGAGCTTCTCACCCTGATCCGCCGCCGCGAGATCCGCCAGCCCCTGGCCAACGCCACCCTCTCACGCATCGCCGATCGCCACTACCAGCAGCGGGCGATCCGTGCCATCGCCGAATCCCTGGAACGCGGCCGTCGCAAGGCCCTGCTGGTGCAGGCCACCGGCACCGGCAAAACCCGCACCGCCATCTCCCTCTCCGACCTGCTCAGCCGCTGCAACTGGATCAAACGGGTGCTGTTCCTTGCCGATCGCACCTCCCTGGTGCTCCAGGCCGAGCGCGCCTTCCGCAACCTGCTGCCCGATTGCTCACCGGTGAACCTGGTGACCAACCGCGGCGGCGAAGGGCGCGTGTTCCTCTCCACCTACCCCACGATGATGAACCTGATCGACGCAGAGGACGCCCAGGGCGTGCGGCGCTTTGGGGTGGGGCACTTCGATCTGGTCATCATCGACGAAGCCCACCGCAGTGTGTATCAGAAATACGGCGCGATCTTCTCCTACTTCGATGCCCTCCTCGCCGGCCTCACCGCCACCCCGCGTGATGAGATCGACCGCAACACCTACGAGCTGTTCGATCTGGAGATCGGCCTGCCCACCGATGAGTACGGTCTCGACCAGGCCATTGCCGATGGCTTCCTCGTGCCCTTCCGCCCCATCGCCGTGGAGCTCAAGTTCCCGCGCGAGGGCATCTGCTATGCCGATCTCTCCGACGACGAAAAAGCCGCCTGGGATCTGCTCGATTGGCAGGAAGACGTGCAGGCCGCGGGCCGGGTGGAATCCGGTGCCATCAACAGCTGGCTGTTCAATGCCGACACCGTGGACAAAGGCCTCGAAGTGCTGATGACCCAGGGCTGCCCCGATGCCTCCGGCGATCGCATCGGCAAATCGGTGATCTTTGCCCGCAACCACAAGCACGCCGAATTCATCCGTCAGCGCTTTGATCACCACTACCCCCACCTGGCCGGCAAGGCCGCCCGCGTGATCGACAACCAGATCCCCTATGCCCAGAGCCTGATCGACACGTTCTCCCAGCCCGAGAGCGAGCTGCGCATTGCCATCTCCGTGGACATGCTCGACACCGGCATCGACATCCCCGAGATCGTCAATCTCGTGTTCTTCAAGCCGGTGCGCTCCCGCACCAAGTTCTGGCAGATGGTGGGTCGCGGCACCCGCCTCTGCCCCGACCTGTTCGGCCCCGGCCGGCCCAAGCAGTGCTTCTGGATCTTTGACTTCTGCCAGAACCTCGAGTTCTTCCTCGGCAACAGCGGCAGTGAGAGTCCAGCGCCGCCAGCCTCCCTCAGCACCCGCCTGTTCCGGGCCCGCCTCACCCTGATTGAGGCCATCGACCACACCAGCCCATCAACCGATGGCGAGCCAACCACGCAGGCACTGCAGGAGCATCGACGCAGCCTTGCCGAGCTGCTGCGCTGCCACGTGGCGGCCTGCCCCGCCGACAACTTCCTGGTGCGCCCCCACCTCGAGCAGGTGGAGCACTTCGCCGAGGCCTCAGCTTGGTGCCAGCTCAGCCCAGAGGATCACGACCTGCTGACCCACACCCTGGCCCCGCTGCCCTCGGCCCACGCCGAGCAGAGCGGCGACACCGATCCCACCGCCCGCCGCTTCGACCTGCTCCTCTACACCCTGCAGCTGGCCCAGCTCCAGGGCCATGCCCGCTTTGTGCGCCTGCAGGGGCAGTTGCGCGAACTGGCGGGCGTGCTGGAGAGCAAACACGCCGCGCCGATGGTGGCGGCCCAGCTCGACCTGATCCAGAACCTGCTGCGCGACGACTGGTGGCAGGACGTGACCGTGCCGATGCTGGAGGACGTGCGTCGCCGCCTGCGCGACCTGGTGGGGCTGATCGAAACCACCGCCCGCGAACCCCTCTACAGCAACTTCAGCGATCAGCTCGCCGAGCTGCAGGAGCTGGATGCCGCCGCCCTGCTCACCCCAGACACCTTCCGCCAGTTCCGGCTGCGCGCCAAGGACTTCCTCAGGGCCCATGAGGATCACCTCACCATGCAGCGCCTCCGCCGCAATCAGCCGCTCACCGCCGCCGATCTCAACGAACTAGAGCAGTTCCTGCTCAGCCACGGCATCGGTGATCAGCAGGTGATCGAGCGCGCCAGCGAGGAATGCAACGGCTTCGGGCTGTTCATCCGCTCCCTGGTGGGGATGGATCGCAACGCCGCCAAGGAACTGTTCGCCGACTACCTGGCAGAGGGCACCCACACCGCCACCCAGATCCGCTTCATCAACGAGATCATCGATGAACTCACCAGCCGCGGCGCCATGGACCCGGCTCGCCTCTACGACCCACCCTTTAGTGACCTGGCCCCCACCGGCCCGGAGGGCCTGTTCTCGGATGCGGAGGCGGAGCAGCTGTTCGATCTCCTGCAGTTGATCAACGACCGGGCCCGACCGCTTCTGGCCGCCTAGGCGAACACCCTCGTCCAGTCGCGGGCCATGTCCACCACGTGCCAGCCGCGCTCGGGGGCCTGGCGCAGGGCCTCCACCAGCCGGCCGGTGCTCTTGGTTTCGGCGTCGTAGGCGAATTCCCGCTCGGCGTCGGTGTGGTGCACGATCAACCCGAAGCTCGGCCGCGTGTTGTGCATGGTGGTGTACTGCAGCATCGCCAGGTCGCCATCGCTGTTGCCGAAGGCCATCAGCGGCCGGCGGCCGATGAACTGGTGGATGCCCGCCGGCTTGCCGGCGCCGTCGTTCACGAACAGGGTGTCGAGCGACTTCACCAGCACCGGCGCGCCGTCGCGCAACTCGAAGTGGGTGCGGCCGGTGGAGCCCACCACCCGCTCCGGCGGGATGCCGTACACCCTCTCCACCCACACCCGCATGAAGTCGGCGCCGCCGCCGGACACGATGAAATTGCGGAAGTGATGGGCCCGCAGCAGCGCCAGCACCTCCTGCATCGGCCCATAGGTGAGGGCGTCATAGGGCCGCTGCAGCTGGGGATGGCGGGCTGAATCCAGCCAGGCTTCCACCGCTGCCGCGAAAGCCTCGGTGGTCATGCCGGCGTGGCTCACGGCGATCACCCGCAGCAGCCCGTCGAAGTGGTCACCGGCCAGCAGGGCGCCGATGTCGCCCGCCAGCGCCGCCTGCACCATCGGATCGCTGGCCAGCTCCGGCTGGCGCTGCACCGCCCCCTTGAGCTCATCGAAGGCGAAGGCGGCCTGGAAGGGCAGCGGCTGCTCCGGCCAGAGGGTGCCGTCGTTATCGAACACCGCCACGCGCTCCGGCTCCGGCACGAAACGATCCGAGCCCTCGCTGCTCACCGCGGCAACGAAGGCCAGCAGGGCCTCCTTGACGGCACCGGGCCGCCAGGAGGGCAGGGGATCGGCGGCAACGGTGGTGCTCACAGGGAATGGCTCCGCTAACAACAGTGGATGGATAAGCCCCGATCCGGGGCCCTGCGCGATGGCTGCGCGCTCGTTGGTTGCGCCTGGAGATCCTGCTCAGCCCTCAGCCGCCGCCAGGGCCCGCACCACATCGCCGCGGGTGAGCACGCCGGCCAGCTTGCCGTCGCCGTCGAGCACGAACAGCCGCTGGGTGCCGCCCTCGTGCAGCTGACGCGCCGCCGCCGGCAGGGGCAGGTCCACGCCACAGGTGTGGGTGCGGCGACTCATCACATCGCCCACCGTGCTGCCAAGCACCTGGTGCACCTCCTTGTCCCAGTTGAGGGGATTGCGCAGATAGATCACAGCGTCGAGGAGCATCACGTAGGGCCCCGGCTGGAAGCCGCTCTCGCGCACCATCAGGTCCTGCTCGCTCAGTTCGCCCACCAGCGCGCCGCTGCCATCGAGCACCGGCAGGCCGCTGATGTGGTGCTCGCTCATCAGGGTCACCGCCTCCTGCAGGGGCGAATCCTGGTTCACGCTCAGCACCGGGGTGGTCATCACGGCGGAAACGGGCTGCTGCACCACGGGCGAGTCGGACGGCTGGGCGCATTCTGAGCCCGCGGGCGCACCGCGCTGCCAAGTGGAATCCAGGACCGTGCTCCACGGTTTCCGTGGATAGAATATCAACAAGGCGAATCAGACCATGGCGAATCTCACCCTGGCCATCGATGACGCCCTGCTGCAGCGGGCACGTCAGGAAGCCCTGCGCAACAACACCTCGGTGAATGCCCTGGTACGCGAGTTCCTCGGCAGCTACGTGGATGCCCGCAGCCGCCGTCTCGAGGCACTGGCCCGGTTTGAAGCCGTGGCCAGCGGCAGCGCCAGCAGCAGCGCCAGCCCCTGGAGCCGCGATTCGCTGCACGAGCGCAGCTGATGCGCGCCTTCATCGACACCAACCTCTGGGCCTACCGGCTCGACCGGCGTGAACCGGCCAAATCCCAGCGGGTGGGCCACTGGCTGGCCGCCATCACCGCCGAACACGAGGTGGTGATCAGCACCCAGGTGCTGATCGAACTGCGCTCCGTGGTATCGCGGAAACTGAACCCCCCGCTCCCAGAGCGGCAGATCACCGAGCTGCTGGAGGCCATGAGCGGCTTTGAAGTGGTGAGCACCAACGCCAACCTGGTGCTCGATGCCCATACCCTGGCCATTCAGGAGCAACTCAGTTGGGTTGACGCCCTGATCGTGGAGGCCGCACTGCGCAGCCGTTGTGACGTGCTGTTCAGCGAGGACCTCCATCACGGCGGTTCGATCGACCACCTGCAGCTGATCAATCCCCTCGCGGAACCCTGAACAGCTCCAGCCAGGGGTTTCCTGCATCACCGCATCGAGCTGGTGGGCTTGGCTCCACGATCCTGAGCAGACTGCGATCACACAAACCATCCCGCCGATGAGCCGTTTCCAGGAAGCCCTGCGCGCCGCCAACAATCTGCGCCTGCTGGCGGCCGTAGGCCGCAGCGGCGGCGAGTTGGGCAGCATCGCCGACCTGATCGACAACTTCCTGGGCAGCCCCCAGCTGGCGGCGAGCGTGGAGCGCCTCAGGGCGGTGCCAGAGGGGGCGGCCCTGCTGGCCGAGCACTATCCGCCCCTGCAGCCGGACATCGACCGGCTGCGCCAGCTACCCCCCGGCACCCTCGGGCGCCGCTACGCCGACCTGATCCTCTCGCTGGGCTACGACCCCGAGTTCTTCCGCCCCCGCGACACCGGCAGCGATGACCGCTGGCTCACCCAGCGCATCGCCACCACCCACGACATCCACCACGTGGTGGCGGGCTTCGGCACCGAGGCCGCCGGCGAGAACGGCGTGCTGGCGATCACCGCCGCCCAGATCGGCTTCCCCGGCTATGTCCTGCTCACCAGCGCCGGCCAGCTGGCCGCCTTCCGCTTCCAGCCCGAGCGCTTCCCCCTGCTCAGCGCCGCCCAGGCCCACGGCCATGCCATCGCCCGCCAGGCCCACTGCCTGGCGGCGGTGAAGTGGGAAGAGGGCTGGGAGAAGCCGGTGAGCCAGTGGCGCGAGGAGCTGGGCATCAGCGACCCGGCCGACGCCGAGCCCTACGGCCTCGACGCCCAGCTGGGCCCACTGCCATGAGCCTGGCCCAGACCAGACTGCGGCGCCTGGCGGATGGGCTCACCGTGGGCCGCGCCCTGCTGGGGCTGCCGCTGATCCTGGCCCTCGCCGGCGGTGCGGCGGGCCTGGCCTGGTGGCTGCTGCTTCTGGGCGGGCTGAGCGACTGGGCCGACGGCCTGCTGGCCCGCCGCGCCGGCGGCGGCTCGGCGTGGGGCGCCCGCCTCGATCCCCTCACCGACAAGATCCTGATTGCCGCCCCCCTGCTCTGGCTGGCTGCCCAGCCGGCCTGGCCCCAGCAGCTGCCGCTCTGGGCGGTGTGGCTGCTGCTGGCCCGCGAACTGCTGATCTCCGGCTGGCGCAGCGGCGCCAGCGGCGGCGGCCCGGCCTCCCTGGCGGGCAAGGCGAAAACGGTGCTGCAATTCGCCAGCCTGCTGCTGCTGCTCTGGCCGATGGGCTGGGGGCTGGGCTTCGGCACGGGCCAAAGGACTGGCGGCCTTGCATCTGGCCTGCATCAACTGGGCTGGTGGCTGTTCTGGCCCTCGCTGCTGCTGGCGCTCAGCTCGGCCAGGAGCTATCTGCGCCAGGCCTCCACTCCCCCGCTCCGCTCCCGATGAACCTGTTCAACACCTGGCCGGAACGGCAGGCGCGACTGGGGCGCTGGGCCCTGCTGCTCGGCTGGCTCGGGCTGATCGCCCTGCCCCTGCTGCCCATCAGCCGCGACGGCCGTCGGCCGGAGATCTGCGCCACCGTTCCCATCTGCGGCGACGGGCTGGGCACCGATCTGTTCTGGAATCTGGGCCTGCCCCTGGTGCTGGTGTGCGTGGTGCTGAGCCACGAGCTCTGGCGCCGCATCTGTCCGCTCTCGTTCGTGTCCCAACTGGCCCGGGCGCTGGGATGGCAGCGCACGGTGCCGGGGCGCAACGGCAAGCCCCAGCTGGTGGCGGTGGAGGAGAACTCCTGGCTCGGCCGCCACCACGTGCAGCTGCAGTGGAGCCTGCTGATCGCCGGCCTCTGCCTGCGGATCCTGATCGTGAACAGCAATGCCCTGGCCTTCGGCCTGCTCACCGCCGCCGCCCTGCTGGGGGCGCTGGTGAGCGGCTGGGCCTACTCCGGCAAGGCCTGGTGCCACTACCTCTGCCCCTTCGGCCCGGCGCAACAGGTGCTCACCGGGCCCCGGGGGGTGATCGGCTCCACCGCCCATCTCGACAGCCCCACCCGCACCACCCAGTCGATGTGCCGCACCACGGCCAGCCAGCCCGGCCAGGCCGATGTGAGCACCTGCGTGGCCTGCAGCCGGCCCTGCCTGGACATCGACGCCGAGCGCACCTACTGGCAGAACCTGCAGGGCAAGCGCGGCCTCAACTGGGCCTGGTACTCCTATCCGGGCCTGATCCTGGGCTTCTTCCTGCTGATCCAGGCCACGGCACCGGCAGGCCTGGCGGTGGACTACCTCAAGAGCCGGCTGTTCGTGTACGACGACCGGCTGGCCGCGCTGGCCTGGCAGCCCTTCCTGCCGGACGGCTGGCCCCAGCTGCCCCGGCTGGTGATGATCCCCCTGCTGCTGGCTACCGCCTGCGTGCTCTCCCAGCAGCTGTTCACGGCCGTGGAGCGCTGGCTGGAGCGACGCCATGCGGGTGCCGGCCGCCGGGATGGCCGCGAACGGGCCATCCACCAGACCCGCCTGCTCACCACCTTCCTATCGGTGATCACCTACTTCCAGTTCAAGGGCAGCCCCTTCGGCATCGGCGGCAGCCGGGGCGATGCCCTGTTCATCACCCTGGTAGTGGCCCTCTCGGCGGTGTGGCTGCACCGGGGCTGGCATCGCGACCGGGGCCTCTACGAGCGGGAGAGCACCAGCACCAGCCTGCGGCGCCAGCTGGGCAAGCTCGGCGCCCAGCTCGAAGGGCTGCTGGCGGGGCGGCGGCTGGAGGATCTCAGTGCCGGCGAGGTGTTCGTGCTGGCCAAGGCCCTGCCGGTGCAGGCCCAGTCGGAACGCCGGTCGGTGTACCGCTCGGTGCTGGGCGATCTGCTGCATCAGGGGCGGCTCGATCGCCAGTCCTCCCTGCTCAAGCTGGAGGAACTGCGCACCAGCCTGGGCCTCAGCCCCGAAGACCACCAGGCCGCCCTGGAGGTGCTGAGCGTGGAGGACCCGCTGCTCGATCAGCTCAGTGCCAGCGAGCTCACCGGTCTCGACCTGCGCCTCAGCGCCGCCCACGAGGAGATCGAGGATCTGCTGCGGCTGAGCGGCCACACCACCCTGGCCACCGGCACCCTCTCGCCCTCGGCGCGGCAGCGCCTGGAGCGGATCCGCCGGGAGAGCGGGCTGGACCCGGCCACCTGGGAGCAGCTGCTGGCCGAGTACGCCCCCGGCGCCAGCCGGGGCAGCCGCCAGCTGCAACAGCTGCGCGGCGCCGTCCGCCAGCACCTGGCGGAGCGGCGCAGCCTTGAGCTGGCCAGCAGGGAAAAGCCACTGCTGCGGCCCCTGCTGCTCAGCCTGGACAGGCGCATCGCCGGCCTGCTGCCCCCCCTGGTGGAGCTGGAACAGCAGCTGCTCCAGGCTGAGGGGCGGTCCTGCCCCGGCGGGGAGACCCTGGCGCTCTACGGGGCCCTGGCCCCAGCGGTGATCACCTTCCTGGCCAGTGAGGACGCCACCACCCTGGCCCTGGGCGCCTGGTTGGATCACCAGGCCCACCAGCCCCTGGCGCTGGATCCGTTACCCCCTCCTGACGCGGTGCTGCGCGCGCTCTGCGGCGCCGACAGCGATCCCGCCAGCCAGGACTGGGCCCGGGCCCTGCTGGCCCAGCAGACACCCCAGGAGAACCCGCTGTGGCCCGAGCTGGCCGCCACACCCGCCGGGATGGCGCTGCTCAGCAGCCTGGAGCCGAGGGCCCTGCTACAGCTCCCCAGACTCTGCCGGTTGCAGCAAGTGGCAGCGGGGGAGGCGATCACGTTGGAACCCGAAGGCGTCGCCCTGCTGCTCGAGGGCTGCTGCCGGCAGGCCAATGGCCAGGAGCTCCAGGCTGGCCAGAGCGCCGGGGCAGCGCTCACCTTCATCGGCCTGATCGACTACCTGCTCGGCCACGGCACCAGCCCGGACAGCGCCCTGAAGGGTCTGACCGCGGGCCCGGGCGGCTGCCGATGGCTGGCATTCCAGCGCCGCCACTTCCGCGAGCTGATCGACATCGCTCCGGTGCTGGAGACCCTGATCATCCGCCAGCTGGCCCTGGCGAACCGGCCGGCAGACCCGGCGGGCACCGTCTAGTTCGACCGCCTGCCGCTGGGTCCCAGGGGGGTAGCCAGAACCAGCAGCACCCCGCTCACCAGCAACACCAGGGTGGAAAGCACCTGGATCTGGGGAGAGATCTCCCGCTGGAAGGCACCGGCCAGATAGAGGGGCAGGGTCACGGTTTCACCGGCGGTGAAGCTGCTGATCACGTAGTCGTCGAACGAGAGGGAGAAGCTGAGCAGGCTGGCAGCAAGCAGCCCCGGCACCAGCAGCGGCAGCGTCACGCGCCGGAAGGCGGCCAGGGGGGTCGCACCCAGGTCTTGGGCGGCCAGCTCCAGGCTGGGATCGAAGCCCGCGAGCCGGGCCTTGAGCGTGAGGGCGGCGTAGCTCAAGCAGAACAGGCTGTGGGAGAGCAGCAGGGTGAGCGGGCCCCGGGGCAGGTTGAGATCCACGAACAGGCTGAACAGGGCTGTGGCCAGCACGATCTCCGGATTGGTGAGCGGCAGGGCCAGCAGCAGGCCGATGGCCCGGCTTCCGCGGGGGCGCAGCCGCTCCAGGGCCAGGGCCATGAGCCCCCCCAGCAGCACCGCCAGAACTGCCGCCGCCAGGGCCAGGGCCAGGCTGGTGAGGAACGCCTGGGTGAGGGCGGCATCGGCGAGTGGCTGGCGCCAGTTGGCCAGGGTGAACCCCTGCCACACCAGGTTGAAGCGGCCACGGGGCGCGTTGAAACTGAACAGCACCATCACCACGATCGGCGCATAGAGCAGGGCGAAAGCCAGGGCGCTCACTAGGGCCAGCAGCCAGCTGCCGAATCCCCTCATGGCAGGGCGAGGTCGTCGGGGCCGCCCCGGCGCAGCTGCAGCCACACCGCCACACCGCTCAGCGCCATCAGCACCAGGGCCAGGGCCGCCGCTCGCGGGGCCTGCAACTGCACCAGCAGCAGATTCTCGATCGCGTTGGCGATCATCCGCTCGTTCGGCCCGCCCAGGAACAGGGGGTTCACTACATCGCCGGCCGCCGGAATCAGGCTGAGCAGCAGGGCCGAGGCCAACCCCGGTCGCGACAGCGGCCACACCACCAGCCGGAAGCGCCGCCAGGGTCCGGCGTGCAGGTCGGCGGCGGCCTCCAGAAACCGACGGTCGATCCGCTGCAGGGCCACCACCAGCGGCAGCACCAGAAAAGGCAGCTGCGTCGAGGTGAGCCCCAGCACCACCGCGGTGGGGGTGTTCAGCAGGCGGCCATCGCGCAGCAGCCCCAGGCCGTTGCCCAGCTCGGTGAGGCCAAGGGCAGCCACCAGGCCCAGCACCGGGCCGTTGTCGCCCAGCAGGCTGGTCCAGCCGATCGCCCGCACCAGGTAGGAGGTGAGCGAGGGCAGCACCACCAGCCCGATCAGCAGCGGTTGCCAGCGGCCGCCGCGGAAGCGGATCGCGCAGGCCAGCGGATAGGCCAGCAGCAACCCCAGGGCCGTGGACAGGGCGGCAAAGGCGAACGAGCGCAGTAGCACTGGCCCGTAGGTGCCCAGCCCGTCCGCATAGTTGGCCAGGCGCCAGCTGAAGCGGGTCTCCAGCCCGAAACGGCTCAGCGGTTCCGACAGCGACAGCGGCACCAGGCCCAGCAGGGGCAGCAGGTAGAGCAGGGTGAGCCAGAGCAGGCCAGGCGCCAGCAGGATCCAGGCCCACCCCAGGCGACGCTCAGCCCTCGGTGATCGCAGCAAAGCGCTCCTCCCAGCGGGCTTCCTCGCTCTCACTCAACGGGCCGAACACCCGCAACCGCTGCTGCGTTGCCGCATCGGGGAACATCAACGGGTTGGAGGCCAGCTCGGCTGTTGCGGGATCCCTGGCCAGGATCTCCTGCACACCCTGCACCGGGGAGATGTACTGCACCGCTGCGGCGATCCGAGCCGCCTCCACGGGCTCGTACACCCAGTTCATCCAGCGGGCGGCCGCCTGCGGGTGGCGAGCCCCCTTGGGCATCACCATCACGTCGGCCCAGAGCACACCGCCGGTCTCCGGCACCAGGAAGCGCAGGTCGGGCTCCTCCTGGGCCAGCTGGGCCACATCCCCCGACCAGCCGATGCAGGCCGCCAGATTGCCGGCCAGCAGATCGTTCTGGTAGTCGTTGCCGGTGAAGCGGCGGATCTGGCCATCGCGGCGGGCCCGCTCCAGCCGATCGAAGGAGGGCTGGGCCGCCTGCCAGCTCGGAGCGCTGATGTCCTGGCCGTCGGCCAGCATCAGCAGGCCCATCGTGTCGCGCATCTCCAGCAACGCCGACACCCGGCCCTTGAGGGCCGGATCGAACAGGTCGTCGACGCCGGTGAGCTCCCGGCCCGTGGCCTTGATGTTGTAGGCAATGCCGGCGATGCCGGACTGCCAGGGCAGGCTGTAGCGCCCCTTGGGGTCCCAGGAGGGGTTGCGCAGGGTGGGGATGAGGTTGGCGGCATTGGGCACCTCGGCCAGGGGCAGGGGCTCCACCCAGCCCAGGCCGATCAGCCGCGCCGCCAGCCAGGAGGTGAGCACCAGCAGGTCCTGGCTGAGGGGCCGGCCGGCAGCCAGCTGGGGCTGGATGCGGGCAAAGAACTGGCGCGTGTCGTTGATGTCCTCCAGGTAGCGGAGCTGGATGCCGGTATCGGCGCGGAAGCGGGCCACACTGCCCGGGGCATCGGGCTCGTCTGTGTCGATGTAGAGCGGGAAGGAGGAGATCACCAGCTCACCGCCCCCGCCGCCACCACTGGTTGGGTCGGCGGTTCCACCACCCTGGCCGCGGCAGGCCTGCAAAAGCGGTGGAGCCAGTACGGAGCCGGCGGCGGCCAGCCCCAGCTGACGCAGAAAGCGGCGGCGGCTCGGGACCGTTGGCCGGACGCCTGGCACAGGGGGGTGACCTGAGATGGGGGGGTGAGGGGTCATGCCGGCTCCTCCAGCAGGTGACTGTCGGCCGGGTTCCAGCAGCACCAGAACTCGGAACCCACGCGCAGATTGTTGGGCACGGCGGCCGCAGTGTCGATGGCCACCAGCGCCTGGTCCCGCTCCGTGCGCAGGCGCACCTCCACCGTGGCGCCCTGGAATACCAGCTCCCGCACCCGGGCCCGCAAGCCCCGCTCCCCCTGTACCGGTGCGCTGGAGCGGAGACGCAGCCGCTCCGGCCGCAACAGGCGCAGCCCGGCACCGGTTCCATCGGGCAGCAGGTTGGCGGCGCCCAGGAAGGTGGCCACCACCGCACTGCGGGGGCAGTCGTAGAGCTGCCGTGGCGTGCCCACCTGCTCCAGCCGGCCCTCGTGAAGCACGGCCAGACGGTCGCTGAGGCTGAGGGCCTCCTCGCGATCGTGGGTCACCAGCACGAAGGTGATGCCCACCTGGCGCTGGATGCGCTGCAGCTCGGCGCGCATCGTGCGGCGCAGGTCGGGATCGAGGGCCGCCAGGGGCTCATCGAGCAGAAGGGCGGCCGGCGCATTCACCAGCGCCCGCGCGAGGGCCACCCGCTGCTGCTGGCCGCCCGAAAGTTGGTGGGGGCGGCGGCGGGCCAGGTCAGCCAGCCGCACCACATCCAGCGCCTCCCCCACCCGCCGCCGCACCTCGGCCTCCGCCAGCCGCAGGGAACGGGGCCCGAAAGCCACGTTGTCCCACACGCTCAGGTGGGGGAACAGGGCGTAGTTCTGAAACACCAGGTTCACCGGCCGGCGGTGGGGAGGGGCATCGGTGAGATCCCGGCCCTGCAGCAGCACCCGGCCCCGGTCCGGGCGGTCGAATCCCGCGATCAGCCGCAGGGTGGTGGTTTTGCCGCAACCGGAGGGGCCGAGCAGGGAGAAGAACTCACCGGCGCCGAAGGAGAGGTTGAGGCTGTCCAGGGCCAGCTGGTCGCCATAGCGGCGGCTCAGGTTCTGCAGGACGATCACGCCGGCATCCCCGTTGCCATCAGCACTGAAGGAAACAGACTTCAACGATCGGAACCCCTCCGGTGGCGCCGTTCTATAGCAATCCTTCCCACACTCCGATGTCCACCATGACCCCCAGCGGCGCCCATCCCCAGGCGGGGCTCGACGCCGTGGTGGTGGGCGCGGGGCTCTCCGGCCTGATCTGTGGCCGGGCTCTGCAACGCGCCGGCCTGCGGGTGGGGCTGCTAGAGGCCCGCGAGCGCTGGGGCGGGCGGATGCATGGCCGCGTTGCGGGCATCGCCGGGCTGCCGGTGGACCTGGGGGGCCAGTGGGTGGGCGCCAGCCACCACCACCTGCTGGGGCTGCTGGAGGAGTTCGGCCTGCGCCGCTACCCCACCCACTACGAGGGCGAAGGGGTGTTCCTCTGGAACGGCGTGGCCCACCGCGCCAGCGTGGAGCACGACTTTGCCGCCAGCCTGCTGTTCTTCCGCCCGGCCGAGCTCAACCTGCCCGCATCCGAGCGGGAGCAGGCCCTGGCCCTGCAGGCCCGCTTCCGGCAGCTGGTGGAGCAGGTGCCGCCCCAGGCCCCCTGGGCCACCCCCGACGCCGAACTGCTCGACCGGACGACCGTGGCCCAGTGGCTGGAGCAGCAGGGAGCCGGAGAGCTGGCGGGCTACCCGCTGGCCTGGCTCACGCGCATGGGCGGCTCCGGCGGCTTTGAACCCCACGAGAGCTCGATCCTGCACCTGGCCTGGACCCAGGCTGTGGCGCCCCAGCACGAGACACCGGAGGCCTGGCTGGTGGAGGGGGGCATCGCCCGGGTGGCCGAGCGCCTGGCCGCCGAGCTCAAAGAGCTGATCCAGCTGGCCGCACCCGTGGTGTCGATCCGTCAGCAGAACGGCAGGGTGGCGGTTGGTTGCAGCGACGGCAGCGTGATCGAGGCGGGGGCGGCGGTGGTGGCCATTCCACCTCCGCTGCGGCTGGCCATCCACTACGACCCGCCCCTGCCGCCCCAGTGGAGCGGCCTGCTGCAGCGCTCACCGATGGGCTCGATGGTGAAGGTGCTGGCCCTCTACCCCCGGCCGTTCTGGCGCGAGCAGGGGCTCAACGGCATGGGCATCGGCAACCTGCCCACCCTGGAGCTCACGGTGGACAGCTCGCCGCCGGGGGGGCCGGGGGTGCTGGCCGGCTTCATCGCCGGCGAGCGGGCCGTGCGCTGGCAGCAACTGCCGGAGCGCGAGCGGCGCCAGGCCGTGCTGGCCGACCTGCAGGCCTGGTGGGGACCCGCGGCGGCTGAGCCGCTGGAGCTGGTGCTGCACAACTGGAACGCCGAACCCTGGAGCGGCGGCGCCTTCACCAGCTACCTCACCCCAGGCGCCTGGACCAGCTATGGCCAGATCTGGCAGCAGCCCCACCAGCGCGTGGTGTGGGCCGGCACGGAAGCGGCCAGCCGCTGGCCGGGCTATTTCGAGGGGGCACTCGAGGCCGGCCTGGCGGCAGCTGAGCAGGTGGAGAGGCTGCTCAGCTGCCGATCAGGGCCGCATCAGCACTGAAATCGGGGCTGGTGGGCATCTGCCGGGCGTAGTCGTTGTCGTAACTGTCAGCCAGGGTGGCCTCCAGGTCGAACACCGGCTCCCAGGCCAGCTCGCGCCGCACGCGGGTGATGTCGGTGAGGAAGTGGGCCAGGCGCAGGGGGAAGGCCTTGCGGGCCTTCTTGTCGAGCACGGCGGGATCGAAGCTGCGGATCTCCACGGCGTCCGGATCCCGGCCGGCGGCCCGGGCGGCGGCCTGCACCAGTCCCCGGAAGGTGACGCCCTGGCGGCCGCTGCAGTTGTAGATGCGGTTGGCGGCGGCATCCACTTCGATGCAGCGGGCCATGGCGGCGGCCAGATCGCTCACATGGCCCAGCTGGGTGATCGTGCTGCCATCGCCGGGCAGGGGCACGGGCCGGCCGTGCACGATCCGGTCGAAGAACCAGCTCTCCACCGGGTTGTAGTTGCCCGGGCCCACGATGTAGGTGGGGCGGAAACTGGTGAAGGCGATCCCCTGGCTGCGCAGCCATTCCTCGGTGTGGAGCTTGCCGGCGTGGCGGCTCGCCGGATCGGTGGGGCTGTCCTCATCGAGGGGCCAGAGCTCGCTGTCGGCGTACACCCCGGCCGAGCTCACATACACGAAGCGGTGGCTGGGTGACCCGGTGCGGGCAATCACCGCCTCGGAATCCTCGAGGGTGCGGCCGGAGCTGTCGACGATCACATCGAAGCGGCGGCCCTCCAGCTGTTGCAGGCCCTCGGCCGTGCTGCGGTCGCCCACCAGGTGCTCCACCCCCGCTGGCGCCGGCTTGTTGCCGCGGGTGAACAGGGTGAGGGCATGGCCGGCGGCCTGCAGGCGCTCCACCAAGGGCTTGCCCACGAAGCGTGTGCCGCCCATCACCAGGATGTCCATGCCGTTGCCCGCTGCCGGGCCGTGAAACGGGGGCCATTCTGGTGGTCCCCCGCAGCGGCGCCGCGCCCGGCCTGCCCATCAACCGGCAGCGCCGCCAATCCCCAGGCGGGCCAGCAGCCAGGCCCAGAGCGGCACGCTCACCAGGGCCAGCAGGGTGCTCACCAACACCAGGCCGGCGGCGGCCTGCACCATCGCCGCCGGCCGCTGGGGCGTGGCCTCGGCCAGCAGCAGCACCGCCACCGCCGTGGGCGCCGCCGCCTGCAGCACCACGGCGGCCATGGCCAGGGGCGGCAGGGCCAGGGGGGTGCGGGCCAGTAGCAGGCAGAGCCCGAGCAGCACCAGGGGGAACAGCAGCAACTTCACCACCAGCACCAGCCAGAGGCGGCGCGGCAAGCGGATGGCCGTACTCCGGGCCAGTCGCATGCCCACCAGCAGAAGCGACAGCAACACCACACCACGGGCCGGCCACCACAGCCATTGCGCCAGCACAGCGCTCCAGGGGGTGAGCTGCAGCACACCGGCCCCCAGCAGGCCCCGGCTGGCGGGGCTGGCCAGCAGGGCCCGCAGCAGGGCCCGGGGCCGAAGCCGCTCACCCGCCAGCAGCAGGGGCCCCAGGCACCAGGTGAACAGGGTGGCGGCCAGGTCGTAGCTGATCGCGTAGCCCACCGCCTGGGGCGGCAGCAGGGCCAGGGCGGCCGGGATGCCGAAGTAGGCGGTGTTGCCCACCACAGCCGCCAGCTGCTGATGGGGCCTGGGGAAGCAGCCCCGCATCAGCAGGAGCCCGGCCGCCACAGCCAGCAGGGCCAGCAGGGCCACCTGGCCGTAGCGCCAGTCCAGGCCGGCGCGCAGCAGCAGGCCAGTGAGACTGAAGGGCACCCCCCAGCTCACCAGGGGGGGCGCCAGACGGGCGGGCAGCTGGGGCCAGCGCCGGCCAAGCAGCAGTCCCAGCGCCAGGGCCGGGCCGAGTTCCAGCAGCACCAGCACGGGGGGAGGCCACAGGGGGGCAACTGCCCCAGGATGGTCGCGCAGGGCAGCAGCAGCTCCAGCGACAGCCGGCAGCAGGGCACGTCATCACCCCCCAATCTCTTGCCCGCAATCCCACACCGATGCGCCCCAGTCCGGCCTACACCGCCCAGCCCGCCGCCCTGGCCCGCAGCGGTGGCTTCCGCCATTTCCGGCTGGTGGGGGAGCGGGGGCGCGGCCGCCAGCGGAGCGTGGAGCTGGCCGCCGTGCTCGATGGCAGCTTCCGGCTGCTGCTGCCCCTGGCCGAACTGGCCAACCGCGAGCTCTGGCAGCCTGGCTGGCATCCCCTGCCGCCGCGCATGCAGATCATCCCCGCCATCGACCTGCTCGACGGCCACTGCGTGCGCCTGCACCAGGGCGACTACGACCAGGTCACCCGCTTCAGCGATGACCCGGTGGCCCAGGCCCTCAGCTGGCAGGAGCAGGGGGCGGAGCGGCTGCACCTGGTGGACCTGGACGGCGCCCGCAGCGGCGAGCCAGTGAACGACGCAGCCATCAAGGCCATCACGGCCGCCCTCGCCATCCCGGTGCAGCTGGGTGGCGGCGTGCGCAGCGCCGAGCGGGCCGAGGAGCTGCTGGCCGCGGGCCTTGAGCGGGTGATCCTGGGCACGGTGGCGCTGGAGCAGCCCGAGCTGGTGAAGCGGCTGGCACGCAGCCACCCAGGGCGGATCGTGGTGGGCATCGACGCCCGCGACGGCCAGGTGGCCACCCGCGGCTGGCTGGAGACCAGCAGCATCGAGGCCACGGCACTGGCCCGGGAGCTCTCGGCCTGCGGCATCGCCGCGATCATCAGCACCGACATCGCCACCGACGGCACCCTGGCCGGGCCCAATCTGGATGCCCTGCGGGCGATGGCGGCAGCCAGCGCGGTGCCGGTGATCGCCTCCGGGGGGATCGGCACCCTGGAGCACCTGCTCTCCCTGCTGCCCCTCCAGTCCCTGGGGGTGAGCGGGGTGATCGTGGGCCGAGCTCTCTATGACGGCCGGGTCAACCTGGCCGAAGCCCTGCAGGCGATTGGTGCCGGCCGCTGGCAGGACGTGCCCGAGACGCCGGGCAGCAGCGCCATCGCCTAACGCGGACCGATTGCGAACTGGCTTATAACAGATGGATCAGCTGTTCCGGTGTGTTCCGTGAGCGCCGTCGCCCTCACTCCAGGCCCGCGTGATGCCGGTGGCCCGCGCCACACCGGAGTCCCCCAGTGCTCGCCTTCTGACCCCAGCCCAGGCGAACCGGGCTGCAGCTCGGTGGAGGATGTGTACCGCCGCTGCCGCGACCTGGGCATGCGCCTGAGCCGTCAGCGGCGCATGGTGCTGGATCTGCTCTGGAGCGAGAAAAGCCATCTCAGCGCCCGGGACATCTTCGAGAAACTGAACAACCTCGGCCGCAACATTGGTCATACCTCGGTGTACCAGAACCTCGAAGCCCTGCAGTCGGCCGGGGTGATCGAGTGCCTCGACCGGGCCAGCGGCCGCCTCTACGGCTACCGCAGCGATCCCCACAGTCACCTCACCTGCCTGGAGTCCGGGGCAATCCAGGACCTCGACGTGGAACTCCCGCCTGAACTGCTGCGCCAGATCGAAGCCCACACCGGCTTCGCGATCGAGTCGTACACCCTTCACCTCTCGGGGCGGCGGCGGCCTTGCTGAGCTCGGTACCTTGAGCCTGCCGCTGTGTCCTCCCGCTTGACCACCCAGCTCCTGCTACTGGCTGAGCCCCTGCGGGCTGCGGGCTTGGGCAGCTGGATTCAATCGGGCCGAAGCGATGCGGGGAGCGGCTTGACGGGCGACATCCAGGTGTTGACCGGGGTGGATGCCCTGCAGGGGCCGCCTGGCTTGGTGCTCTGGGCTCCCGCCCCCGGGATGCCCCTGGCCGCCTTGCAGAGGGAAGCCACCCTGCTGCGTGAGCGTTGGCACCCTGCCCCCCTCCTGCTGGTACTCAGCGAAGGGCACGGTCTTGCTGCAAGCGACCTGCTGCTGTTGGCCAGCGAGGGACTGCTGGAAGCACCCGACGCCAGCCAGCTGCTGGCCGCCCTGAACACCCTGCTGGGAGGCGGCCGGGTGCTGGAGCTGCAGCCCGGCCGGCAGGAGCCTTTCGAGCGTCAGGGGCAGGCAGGGCCGACCACCATCGGCCAGGCCCTGCTGCTGAGCGGCCTTCAGCAACTGGACATCGCCAGCAGCGGCTGCCGCCTTCTGCTCAGCCGGGGCGGCATTCACCCCCTGGCGCGGCTGCTGCTGGAAGGCCGGCTGCGGGAGATGGCCATGGCGCGCCGTTTCCTGCTCTGGATCTGGGGACCGGTGAGCCTGGCCTGGAGCGAACCGGTCGCCCCCCAGCCCAGGGGTCCGGGAGCGGGCAGCAGCAGCCTCACCCTGCAGCAGCGCAACGCCTCAGGCGTGTGGCTGGCCGTGCGGGGGCGGCTGAGCTCGGCCATCGAGGCCGGCCTGGCCAACCGCAGCGGCCAGCTGCTCGCCCTTGAAGGACTGAACGTCGACCGACGCACCGACCTGCTGATCGCCCTGCTCAGCCAGCTCGATGCACTGCGCCAGCAGCTGGTCGAGGAACTGGCCCAGACCCCCGGCGATGCCGTGGGTCTGCTGCAGCAGCGCTGGCGGGTGCTGCAACCCAGGCTGCGGGAGCAGGCCCTGCTGGCGATGGCCAGCCCCTATGTGCAGATTCCCCTGGAGGGCAAGCTTCAGCCCGTCGCCTCCTCACTGGTTCAGGCCAGCGATCTGAGCCTGGACGACCCCGAACTGCCCGACCCGCAACCGATGCTGGCCACTTTGCTGCTGGCCCGCCCCCTGCTGGTGGACGGCCAGCTGCTGCCCCCGGATGAGCCCAGGGCGGTGCTGCACCTGGAGCAACTGGTGGCCAACTGGCTGCTGCGCAACGCCGAACTGCTGGCCGCCGACGTGCTGGCCTGCTGCGGCGACTGGCCGGAACTGCGCCGTTACCTGCTGCGGCCCGAGCTCCTGGCCACCCGCAATCTCGAGCGCCTGCGCAACCAGCTCAATGCCCAGCAGCGCTGGCTGAGCTGGTTCAGCCGGCCGATCGCCCTCTATGAGAGCCGCCGTGAGCTGCTCTGCCTCGAGGGCGGCAGCATCGCCAGCCGCAATCTGCTCGAACCGCGCGACCAGGAGCTGCGCAGGCTCGGCTGGCTGCAGCAGGTGGTGACCCTCTCCCTGGAGGCCCGCGATGCGGTCGGGCCCCAGCTGCGCCAGCTGATCCGCGGGATCGGCGACCTGCTGGTGGTGCTGCTCACCCAGGTGGTGGGCCGGGCGATCGGCCTGGTGGGTCGCGGCATCCTCCAGGGCATGGGCCGCAGCCTCGGCCGCTCCTGATCGGCCAGCCGCCACAATGGCGCCAACCGAACCGTCCAGGGTGAACCGCAGCTTCAGAGCAGCATGCCGTGTCGTGGTCGTTCTGGCCCTGATGGTGGGCCTGCTGGGGCTGGCGCCGGCAAGCGCCCAGGCCTCCCTCACCAACAACAACTACGACGGCAACATCTACGCCCTCTACGCGGGCAACGGCTCCCTGGTGCCCCCCCGCAGCAGCCTGGAACAGGCCCTGGCGGAGCAGCGCCCGGCGGTGGTGATCTACTACCTCGACGACGACACCGCCAGCAAGCAGTTCGCACCGGTGGTGTCGGAGCTGCAGCGGTTGTGGGGCAACACGATTGAGCTGATTCCCCTGGTCACCGACCCCCTGCAGAACCGCCCCGAACGCGGCCCCAGTGATCCGGCCCACTACTGGCATGGGCGCATTCCCCAGGTGGTGGTGTTCAGCCCTGAAGGCCGGGTGCTCCTGGATCAGGAGGGCCAGATGCCCCTCGATGCGATCAACGACGCCGTGAGCCAGGCCACCGGGATCACCATCCCTGAGGAATTCCGTCGCAGCACCACCGTGAGCATCAACGAGCTCAACGCCGAGGTGGTGCGCCAGTGAGCGATCAGGACAAGCCGCCCGCACCCGGCGCAAGCCGCCAGGAAAGCGATGCCATGGGCGCTATCGCCGTGCCCGCGGAGCACTACTGGGGTGCCCAGACCCAGCGCTCGCTCCAGTACTTCCCCTTCGGCCAGCCCATGCCCCTGGCGGTGGTGCATGCCTTCGGCCAGCTCAAGGCGGCCTGCGCCGAGGTGAACCAGGCCAAGGGCAAGCTCAGCCCCGAGCTGGCCACCCTGATCGTGGCCGCCGCTGAGGAGGTGGCCGCCGGCACCCTCGACGGGGAGTTCCCGCTCAAGGTGTGGCAAACGGGCTCCGGCACCCAGACCAACATGAACGTCAACGAGGTGATCGCCAACCGGGCGATCGCAGCCTCAGGTGGCGTGCTGGGCAGCAAGAGCCCGGTGCACCCCAACGACCATGTGAATCTCAGCCAGTCCAGCAACGACACCTTCCCGGCCGCCCTGCACATCGCCGTGGCGATTGAGGTGCAGGAGCGGCTGATCCCGGCGGTGGAGGCCCTGCGCGATGCCCTGGCCGCCAAAGCCGAGGCGTTCACCACGATCATCAAGATCGGACGCACCCACCTGCAGGACGCGGTGCCCCTCAGCCTGGGCCAGGAGTTCGGCGGCTACGTGGCTCAGCTGGAGCTCGGGCTGGAGAGCCTGCGGGCCGCCCTGCCCCAGGTGCACCAGCTGGCCATCGGCGGCACGGCTGTGGGCACCGGCCTCAATGCCCCGGCCGGCTTCGGGGAAGCGGTGGCCGCCCGGCTGGCCGAGCGCCTTGGCCTGCCCTTCACCTCCGCCCCCAACAAGTTCCAGGCGCTGGCGGGCCATGAGCCGCTGGCCGCAGCCCACGGCGCCCTCACGGTGCTGGCGGGCAGCCTGATGAAGATCGCCAACGACATCCGCTGGCTGGCCAGCGGCCCCCGCTGCGGCCTGGGCGAGCTGATCCTGCCGGAAAACGAGCCCGGCAGCTCGATCATGCCGGGCAAGGTGAATCCCACCCAGTGCGAAAGCCTGACCATGGTGGCCGTGCAGGTGATGGGCAACAACACCGCCGTGCAGATGGGCGCCAGCCAGGGCAACTTCGAGCTCAACGTGTTCAAGCCCCTGATCGCCCACAACCTGCTGGAGAGCATCGACCTGCTCACCGGCGCCTGCGCCAGTTTCCGCCAGCACTGCATTGAAGGCCTTCAAGCCGATGAGAGCCGCATCGCCACCCTGCTCGACCAGAGCCTGATGCTGGTCACAGCCCTCACCCCGGCGATCGGCTACGACCGCGCCTGCGCCATCGCCAAGCACGCCCACAACCACCAGCTCAGCCTCAAGGAGGCGGCCCTGATGCTGGGCGAGCTCAGCGCCGAGGCGTTCGACCAATGGGTGCAGCCCACGGCGATGGTGACCCCTGCCCAGCCATGAGTGGCGAGCCCGTCAGCTCCATGCCCGCCACCCCCTCCCTGGCCGGGCAGCTCTGGAGCGCCAACCGCGATCTGGCCCTGCGCTGCCTGGAGCATCCGTTTGTCCAGGGTCTGGCCCAGGGCACGCTCCCCCGCGACTGCTTCGCCGCCTACGTGGCCCAGGACGCCAGCTTCCTGGAGAGCTTCGCCCGCGCCTATGCCCTGGCCATCGCCCACAGCCCGGACCGCTCCAGCCTGCTGGCTTTCAATGCGCTGCTGCAGGGGGTGTTGGCGGAACTGGAGCTGCACGCCGGCTACGCCCAGCGCTGGGGCATCGAGCTGGAGAGCACAACCCCTCTGCCCGCCACCACGGCCTACACCGGCTTTCTGCTGGCCACGGCCCAGGGCGGAGATGCCGGCCTGATCTGCGCGGCCATGACCCCCTGCCTGCGGCTCTACGCCTGGCTGGGCCAGCAGCTGCGCGCCCAGGTGGGCCAGCCGCAGCACGCCTACGCCGAGTGGATCGACACCTACGCACATCCGGATTTCGAGCAGCTCACCCAGCAGCTGGAGGCGTTGTTGGATCGCCACGCCGCCAAAGGCGCCCAGGTGGAGCACACCTACCGGCGGGCGATGGAGCTGGAGCTGGCCTTCTTCAACGCCCACACGCCGGCTTGATCCAGCTGCACCTGCCCGGTGCTCAGGCCAGGTCGGCGCGAAGCTCCTCTGCCAGGGCCGCCACCACCTCCCGGAAACCGCCGCCACGCCGCAGCCGCAGCCGCTGACGCCCATAGGGAAGCCCCGCGGCGATCGAGGTCTCGAGCCGATCCAGCCAGGGGCGCTCATCGGCGGCGGCCCAGGGACGCACCCAGGACAGCACCAGGGCGGCAACCCGCTCCAGGGAGATCAACTCACCGTCCTGGCTGGCGATCAGCCGGGCCCCGATCCCATCGCGCGAGGCGATGAAACAGTTGTCCCGAAGCATCCACCAGGGCTGGGGCGCCAGGACAGCGGGCGCAGTCCAGGAGCCGCGGGAGGCCTGCAGGAAGCGCACCAGCGCCCGCAGCAGGGCGGCCAGGGCCAGGGCCTCCGCCAGGGTGGGCTGGGCGTCCAGCACCCGCACCTCCAGGGTGCCGAAGTGGGGTGAGGGCCGCAGATCCCAGTGGATGTCGCGCACCGAGGCCAGCACCCCAGCTCGGGCCATGGTGGAGAAGAAGCACTGGAAGGTGGGCCAATCCGCGAAGTCGGGCGGAATCCCATAGGTGCGCGAAGCGGCCAGCACCCGCTGGCGGAAGGCGGCGAAGCCGGTGTCACTGCCATGCCAGAAGGGTGAGCTGGCGGAAAGGGCCACCAGCAGCGGCAAAAACGGCTTGAGCTCGCGCATCAGCGTGAGTGCCTCATCTCCACTGGGCATGCCCAGGTGCACATGGGTGGCGAAGGTCACCTGGTTCTGCCCCAGCCATCCATAGTTCCGCTCCATCAGCCGGTAGCGAGCGCCTGGGGTGTAGGTGGCCGGTCGGCAGGTGAAGGGGTGGGTGCCGGCGCCGCACAGGCCCAGCCCCAGCCGGTCCCCATGCTGGAGGAGCTCCACGAGCAGTGGCCGCAGGCCGGCCTCCAGCTCGCTGAGATCGGCCGCCACCGGCGACACCACTTCCACCGTGTTCTGCAGGAACTCCGGCTTCACGTAGCGGTGGTCGCTGTAGGTCTCAAGCAGAGGCAGCACCGCCTCGGCCAGGTCGAAGGTGGTGGGATCGAGCAGCTGCAGCTCCAGCTCCAGGCCCACGGAGAAGGCCGCCGAGGGCGTGAAGTCCATCCCCCGCGCTCAGGAGCTGGCCATCTGGGCCCGTTCCGCCTCGCGCACCACGGCCTCAAAGAAGGCGGCACCCACCGGCAGCACCCCCTCGTCGATATCGAAGGCCGGACTGTGCAGGGGCACGTAGGCACTGCCCTCCGGCCTGGCCCCGAAGCGCACGTAGCAGCCGGGGATCCGCTGCAGGTAGTAGGCGAAATCCTCACTGCCCATGCTGGGGTGGTCCAGCGCCATCAGGCCGGCCTCACCCACCACCCGGCGGGCGGCGCGCTCAGCCAGGCGGGCTTCCGCGGCGGTGTTCACCACCGGCGGATAACCGGGTTTGATCGTCACCTCCAGCTCGGCGTTATGCAGATCGCCGAGGGCGCGGGCCATGCGCCGCAGGCCCGCGTGCAGCTGCTCACGCACCGCCGGCAGGGTGGTGCGGATGCTGCCCTCCAGCACGGCGGTCTCGGCGATCACGTTCGGCGCCGAACCGGCCTGCACCAGGCCGATGGTCACCACCGAGGGATGCACCGGGTCGATCTCCCGCGACACCAGGGTCTGCAGGGCGGTGATCAGAAAACCGCTGATCACCACGGCATCGGTGGCCTCATGGGGCCGGGCGCCGTGGCCACCGCGGCCGTGCACGTCGATCCGGAAGCTGTCCGACTGGGCTGTGATCACCCCGGCCGCCACCATGATCTGGCCCACCCGGTAGTGATGGGTCACGTGGGCGCCGTAGATCGCGCTCACCCCCTCCAGGGCGCCGGCGGCAATCACGGTGCGCGCTCCGCCACCCCTCTCCTCGGCCGGCTGAAACACCAGCCGCACCCCCACCACCGGCGGCGCGGCCGCCAACAGGTGGGCGGCGCCGAGCACCATCGCCACATGGGCGTCGTGGCCGCAGGCGTGCATGCGCCCCGGCTCCCTGGAGGCGAAAGGCAGCCCGGTCGACTCCTCCCCCGGCAGGGCGTCCATGTCAGCCCGCAGGGCAATGGTGGTGCTGGCCTGCTGCGGCCCCAGCCTGCCGATCACGCCACTGCCCACCCCGTCGTAGGCGTAAGGAATGGCGAGGGCATCGAGCTCGGCCATGATCCGGGCCGCGGTGCGCTCCTCCTGGAAAGCCAATTCGGGGTGGCGGTGCAACGCGCGCCGCAGCGCGCGCATGCGGCTCACGACGGGTTCCGAAACGGCTTGATGATCCATGACGTCCTGCAGCCCGCTACTCCCAGGATGCAGACGCCGAAGCCCGATGTCTGAGGGGCCGGCCGCAGAGAGAGGACCTGCGGATGGGCCCCATGGTGTTCAGCAGGGCTGGTAGCCATCGCCACAACGGATCTGCCGCAACGGGGTGAATCTTGTTGCGCGGAAGCAGCTTCTAGGGTTCCGATTGCACCGTCCATGCTCTGCAGGGCGGCGGAATGACTGGTCCGAGAGAAGCTCACCGGGCACGCCCGGTTGCACGGAGGGACAAAAGCCCGGGAGACCGCTTCAACCAACCCCGTGCATCCCCATGAGTGATCCCACCGGCCCAGCAGGCGCGTTCGAACGGCCGCGGGGCCGCCAGGGCGCAGAAGCCCTGGAGAAGGAGGCCCGCCTGCCGCTCACCGGCTGGCAGCAGGAGGTGGAGCAGGGCCACCGCTACGGCCTGGAAGCCGCTGAGAGCATCGTCGACCGGCGCATCTCCACCTTCTCCCGCGGAGAACTGCCCCACTACGCGGGCATCAACACCTTCATGAAGGCGCCCTACATCGAGGACGTGAACCGCGTCGGCGAATTCGATGTGGCGGTGGTGGGCGTGCCCCACGACAGCGGTACCACCTACCGGCCCGGCACCCGCTTCGGCCCCCAGGGCATCCGCCGCATCTCGGCGCTCTACACCCCCTACAACTACGAGATGGGGGTGGATCTGCGCGAGCAGATCAGGCTCTGCGACGTGGGCGACATCTTCACGATCCCCGCCAACAACGAGAAGAGCTTCGACCAGATCTCCAAGGGCATCGCCCACATCTTCGCCAGCGGTGCCTTCCCGATCATCCTGGGCGGCGACCACTCGATCGGCTTCCCCACCGTGCGTGGTGTGTGCCGCCACCTGGGTGACAAGAAGGTGGGGATCATCCACTTCGACCGCCACGTCGACACCCAGGAGATCGACCTCGACGAGCGCATGCACACCTGTCCGTGGTTCCACGCCACGAACATGGCCAACGCCCCCGCCAAGAACCTGGTGCAGCTGGGTATCGGCGGCTGGCAGGTGCCGCGCGAAGGCGTGAAGGTGTGCCGGGAGCGGGGCACCAACGTGCTCACCGTCACCGACATCTGCGAGATGGGGCTGGAGGCCGCTGCCCAGTTCGCGATCGAGCGCGCCACCGATGGCACCGATTGCGTGTACATCTCCTTCGACATCGACTGCATCGACGCCGGCTTCGTGCCCGGCACCGGCTGGCCGGAACCCGGCGGCCTGCTGCCCCGCGAAGCCCTCAAGCTGCTGGAGCTGATCGTGCGCAACGTGCCGGTGTGCGGCCTGGAGCTGGTGGAGGTTTCTCCCCCCTACGACATCAGTGACATGACGTCCCTGATGGCCTGCCGCGTGATCTGCGACACCATGGCCCACCTGGTGGTGAGCGGCCAGCTGCCGCGCAAGCAGAAACCCAGCTGGATCAGCGACGTCTGCAACATGACCGTCGACCAGACGTGGAGATAGCGGCATGCATGAAGTCGACATGACCAAATGCCTGGTGCTCTCCATGCAGGAGTGGCGCCAGCAGCATGCGCCGCTCACCCCTCAGGTGGAACGGCTCCATCTCCAGGTGGGCACCTTCACCTGCGTGGAGCCCGAACAGCTTGTCTCCACCTGGCAGGCGGCCGTGCGCGGCAGCTGGCTGGACGGCGCCGAGCTGGCGATCGAGACCGTGCCGCTGGTGGGACGCTGCCTGGCCTGCAACGGCACCTACAGCCCGAATCCCGAGCAGGCCTACCGCTCCCCCTGCTGCAACCACCCGATGGAGGAGATCGTGAGCGGCCGGGAACTGCGCATCCGCTCCGTGGACTACCGGCTGCCCGATCCCTCCTGCCCAGCAGCCAGCCAGCCAGCCAGCCCCAGCGCGACGACCCCATCCCAAGCCCCCTTCGCCACCGCTGCTGCGGTGTAACGGCCATGCACATGCCCCTGGAAGACACCCTCGGCCTCAACCTGCTGGCCGCCAACCAGCACCAGGCCGAACACAACCGCGAGCACTTCGATGCCTGGCGCCTGCTCTGCCTCAACATGATGAGCAGTCCCGGTGCCGGCAAGACCTCCCTGCTCGAGCGCAGCCTGGCCGCCCTCGCCGCCGACCTGCAGATGGCGGTTCTGGAGGGCGACATGACCACCCAGCTCGATGCCGAGCGGCTCGAGGCCGTGGGGGTGCCGGTGGTGCCGATCACCACCGGCCGCGCCTGCCACCTCGATGCGGCGATGGTGAGCGGCGGCCTGAAGCTGCTCAAGCAGCGCCTCGATCCCGCCAGCCTCCACCTGCTGTGGGTGGAGAACGTGGGCAACCTGGTGTGCCCTGCCGAATTCGAGGTGGGCGAGCACCGCAAGGTGGCCCTGCTCAGCGTCACCGAGGGCGACGACAAGCCCCTCAAGTACCCGGTGATGTTCCGCGAGGCCCACTGCGTGCTGATCACCAAGACCGACCTGCTCCCCTACCTGCCGGTCGACATCGAGCGCATCGAGGCCCACATCCGCGCCGTGAATCCGCGCTGTGCGGTGATCCGCGTCTCGGCCAGCAGTGGCGAGGGCCTGGAGAGCTGGCACCAGTGGGTGCGCGAGCAGCGGGCCGCGGTGGTCGCAGCCGCCGTTCCGGCGCTGGTGACGGCATGACCACCACTCACCATCACGCTGCCGGGCCCTCAGCCGAGACACTGCGCCGCGAGCTCGAGAGCCAGGGCGTGCGCTACGCCCTGGCCAGTTATGTGGATCTCCACGGGGTGTGCAAGGCCAAGGCCGTGCCCCTCAGCCACCTGGGGCAGATGCTGGGCGGCTCGGAGCTGTTCACCGGCGCCGCCCTCGATGGCGTGCCCCAGGAGGTGAGCGACGACGAGGTCGCCGCCGTGCCCGACCCGGCCACCGCCACGGTGCTGCCCTGGCAGCGGGAGCTGGCCTGGATGGCGAGCGACCTCCACCTGCACGGCCAGCCCTTTGAGGCCTGCAGCCGCACCATCCTCAAGCGGGTGCAGGCCCAGGCGGCTGCCATGGGCTTCCGCTTCAACCTCGGCATCGAGACCGAGTTCTTCGTGCTGCGCCGCGATGGGCAGGGCCGGCCGGTGCCCCTGAGCCCACGCGACTGCCTCGACAAGCCGGCTTACGACGTGCGCACCCTGCTCGACAACCTGCCCTGGCTCGATGAGCTGGTGGCGGCGATGAACCAGCTGGGCTGGGGGGTGTACTCCTTCGATCACGAAGATGGCCCCGGCCAGTTCGAGATCGACTTCGATTACGCCGAGGTGCTCACCATGGCGGATCGGCTCACCTTCTTCAAGCTGATGGCCAAGGAGATCGCCCACCGCCATGGGCTGATCGCCACATTCATGCCCAAGCCCTACGGCGATCGCACCGGCAGTGGCGCCCACTTCAACATGTCGCTGGCGGATCTGGACAGCGGCGCCAATCTGTTCGAAACGGCCGATCGAGCCCCGGGCCAGGTGAGCGAACTGGCCCACCACTTCATCGCCGGGGTGCTCCGCCATGCGCCGGCCATCTGTGCCGTGATCGCCCCCACGGTGAACAGCTACAAGCGGCTGGTGGCCCAGGGGAGCATGTCCGGCTTCACCTGGGCGCCGGTGTTCATCTGCTACGGCAACAACAACCGCACCAACATGCTGCGCATCCCCTCACCGGGGGGAAGGGTGGAATGCCGCGCTGCTGATATCTCCTGCAACCCCTATCTGGGGGCGGCGATGATTTTAGCAGCGGGCCTCGAAGGCTTGCGGGAGCGGCTCGATCCAGGCCCTCCCAATCTGGTGAATGCCTACACCCTCACGCCGGAACAGAGGGCCGAACGGGGGTTGACGATGTTGCCCCGGACACTCGATTCAGCAATCGACGCCTTCACGGCCGATCCACTCTCCAGAACCGTATTTGGCGATGCCATGTTCGAGGCCTATGTGGCCTACAAGAGAGAGGAGTGGGAGGCGTACCACGGCGCCGTTTCCGAATGGGAACTTCAGCGCTATCTCGAATTTTTCTAAATCTCCGAGCCCTTCCTTGCCGGGAGCGCTTCCTTCGCCCTTATCCCATTCCAGTGCTGAAGTCCACATCCTGAAATCGGATCTTTGCATCCAATTCCCGAGCTCAATCCCTCAGCTTCCCCCATCCATCGCTGACATTCCATTCCCGCCATGACGCAACCCCATCAGCCACGGATCTCCGCTGCATCCAAGACAAAATCCCAGGTCAGATCGCGTCGCCGGGTGGCCCTGCTGGCGCTGCTCGCCTCCCTGGGCAGTGGTCTGCTGGCGGCCTGCCAGAGCCCCAGCCAAGGCCCTGGCAGCGAGGCGGCCGCCGTGCGCATCGGCTACAGCGCCTGGCCGGGTTGGTTCCCCTGGGCGGTCACGGAGGCCAAGGGCCTGTTCGGTCAAGCGGGCGTCAATGCCCAGATGCAGTGGTTTGACGGCTATCTCGACAGCATCAATGCCCTCAATGCCGGCCAGCTTGACTGCAACAGCCAGACGCTCAACGACACGATCAGCTCCGTGGCGGGCGGTGCCGATCTGCAGGTGGTGCTGCAGAACGATTATTCCACCGGCAACGACCAGATCATCGTGGCGGAGGGCATCACCTCCATTGCCGGTCTGAAGGGCAAGAAAGTGGCGGCCGAGGAGGGAACCGTTGACCACTACCTGTTGCTCAAGGTGCTCAAGGACAACGGCATGACGGCCTCCGACATCACCTTCGTGCCCCTGGAAACTGGGGCTGCCGCAGCTGCCTTCGCCGCCGGCCAGGTGGACGCCGCTGCCGTCTACGCCCCGTTCAACACCCAGGCTCTCAAGCGACCAGGCAGCAAGGTGCTCACCTCCTCCCGCGAGCATCCCGGCGCGATCAGCGACCTGCTGGTGTGCCGGCGGGAGTTTGTCGAGAAGAACCCCGAAGCCATCCAGAAGGTGGTGAATGCCTGGTTCGCCACGCTGCAACTGATAAAGGACGATCCAGCCGCCACGCTGCCGATCCTGGTGCAGCGCTCGGGCGTGTCGGAGGCGGAGTTCAAGGAGTACGACGCCGGCACCACCATCCAGACCCTGGCGGAGAACCGGGCCAACTTCAAACCCGGCACCACCATGACCTCCCTGCCCTTCGCAGCCGAACAGATCAGCGCCTTCCTGGTGGAGGTGGGCCTCGCCAAGAGCAAGCCGGATCTGAGCAACCTGCTCAATTCCACCTTCGTCGACAACGCCAATTAGTCCCAGCCGTTGGTCATGCCTGCGTTCCAACGTCTGATCCGCCACCCCTGGGCGCTCGGCCTGCTGGGCATCCTCACCGTGCTGCTGCTGTGGTGGATCACCACAGCCAGCGGCAGTGTGAACAAGCTGTTCCTGCCCTCGCCCCAGGCCGTCTGGCTGGCGGGGCAGCAGCAGTGGACCAGTGGCCTGCTGCTGAAGGACGCCCTGGCCAGCATCCAGCGGGTGTTCATCGGCTTTGCCATGTCGGCGGGGCTGGCCTTGCCGGTCGGCATCGCCATGGGCACCAGCCCGGTGATCTGCCGACTGCTGGAACCCCTGATGGGCCTGATCCGCTACATGCCGGCGCCGGCGTTCATTCCCTTGCTGATCATCTACTTCGGGCTGGATGAACTGCCGAAGGTGCTGCTGATCTTCATCGGCACCTTCTTCTTCAACACCCTGATGATCATGGACGCGGTGAAGTTCGTGCCGCGCGAACTGGTGGAAACCGCCCGCACCCTCGGTGGTCGCACCCTGCCGATCCTCACGCGGGTGGTGGCCCCCTTCATCGCCCCCCAGGTGCTCGACACCTACCGGATCAACATGGCCTCGGCCTGGAATCTGGTGATCGTGGCGGAGCTGGTGGCGGCCACCGAGGGCCTGGGCAAGCGCATCAGCCTCGCCCAGCGATTCCTGCGCACCGACGAAATCTTCATGGGCCTGATCGTGATCGGCCTGATCGGCCTGCTGATCGATCTGGGCTTCCGGGCGCTGATGCGTCGCGCCTGCTCCTGGGCCAACTGAGCCTCACTCCCATGCATCTCCAGATCGATCACCTCTGCAAGAGCTACGGCTACGGCAACGCCAGTAAGGAAGTGCTGCGCGACGTGAGCTTCGCGGTGAATTCCGGCGAATTCGTGGCCCTGGTGGGCAGCTCCGGCTCGGGCAAGTCCACGGTGATGCGCCTGATCGCCGGCCTCGACCGGCCGAACGCCGGAGCGATCAGCATCGACGGCCGGCCCGTCACGGCCCCGGGTTCGGATCGGGGCATGGTGTTCCAGAAATACAGCCTCTACCCCTGGCTCACGGCCGCCCAGAACGTGGCCTTCGGCATGGAGCTGCAGGGGCGCAACCGCCAGGAGATCCGGGAGCGCACGGGCTATTTCCTGGAGGTGGTCGGCCTGGCCGATGCGGCCCGGCGCCTGCCCCGCGAACTCTCGGGTGGCATGCAGCAGCGCATCGCCATCGCCCGCGCCCTGGCGGCCGAACCGCAGGTGCTGCTGCTCGATGAACCCTTCGGCGCCCTCGACATCCAGATCCGCGAATCGATGCAGGAATTCCTGCGCGATCTCTGGCAGCGCACGGGCCTGACAGCCCTGCTGATCACCCACGACCTGGAGGAGGCCCTGCTGCTGGCCGGCACGGTGCACATCCTGGCGCCATCACCCGGACGCATCGTGCGCAGTGTGGCGGTGGACCTGGATCACTCCTCGATGGCCCACCAGCGGGTCTCCCCCCCCTTCCTCGCCCTGCGGGAGGATCTGGCCCAGACCCTGCGCAGCCTCGAACCCGCCCTCCCCTGCTGACCCTGCCGCCATGGCCCTGGCTGCCTTCCTCCCCCACTGGCTGTACAGCTCCGCGGCGGTGGCCGAGCGGGAACGGAGCCACTACAGCGAGCGCTGCTGGCATCCGGTGGCGGCCCGTTCTGCCCTGGGAAGTGGCCAGGTCCTGGCCATCGAGCTGCTGGGCCTGCCGGTGCTGCTCACCCGACCAGGGCCAACCCCCCGCGCCTTTCTCAACCGCTGCCCCCACCGGGGGGTGGCCCTGCTGGCAACTCGCACGGCCGCCCAGAGCTGCCGGCGTCTCATCTGCCCTTACCACGGCTGGAGCTACGACCTCAACGGCCAGCTGCGGGCGGCGGCCCGGGAGGGGGAGTTTCTCGAGCCCTTCAACCGCGGCGACTGGCCGTTGCAGGAGCTGGCCTGCCGCGAGCTGGGCCCATTGCTCTGGGTGGCCCTGGGACCCGATCCCCTCCCCCTGGAGCAGCAGCTCGACCTCGTGCTCGATGAGGCCGGGGACCTATTCGCCGAACCGCGCCAGCTGCTGGCCCGGGAGCAGCGCAGCCTGGCCTGCAACTGGAAGATCGCCCACGACAACACCCTCGACGACTACCACGTGGCGATCGCCCACCCCACCACCCTGCACCGGGAACAGGGACCGGTGCGCCTCTACCGCCATGCCCTCAGCCCCCACGGCACCCTGCTGGCCACCCCGATCCCCCCCGGCGGCGAGGGCGAAGCCAGCGGCACCTTCTTCACCTTCGGCCTGGCGCCCTGGACCCATCTGCTGCTCTGGCCCGATCAACGCCTGGCCCTGATCAGCTTCCTGCCCGGGGCCGAGCTGGATCAGTGCACGATGGAGGTGTGGCTGTTCGGGCCTGCGGAGGCGGCGGACACCGCCAGCAACTGGATGGCGGCGATGCAGGGCTTCCTGGAGGAAGATCGCCACCTGGTGGAATCGGCCCAGCGGGGCTACGCCAGTGGCCTGACGCCCGGTCCTCCCCACCGCCTGGAGCAGCGCATCCTCCAGTGGCAGGCGCTGTACCGCCGTTTGCTGGACCTGGAGCACTGGCAGCCGCCCGGGGAGGCAGCCCCACACGTCACCAGTCGACCTGATGGCGCAGCCACTGCGCCATCGCCGTGTTGAGCACGAGCAGGTCGGCGACCGGCTCGCGGGTGAAGGGCAGCTGGGGTAGGTAGCCATCGGGCCCGAATTCAGGAGTGATGGTGAAGGGGCCCTGGCTGGCGCTGGAGCGCTCGCGGGCAAACAGCTGCCAGCAGCGCCGATGGGCCTCGAGGGCCTCACCCCATTCCGGGGCGAAGGGGTGGCCCACCGAGGGGCCCTGGGCATGGCCCACCCGGGCATGGATGTGGTCGACTCGGGCCGCCATCGCCCGTACCGGCTCCAGATCCGGCGTCATCAGCCGCTCGGCCACCGCACACCAGTGGCTGAGGTCGGCGGTGAGGCGCAGGCCGGGGAAAGCCTCCAGGTAAGGCTGCAGCAGCCAGGGGCTGTAAAAACTGCGGGAGCGATGGGTTTCGAAGCTCACCGGCAGCCCGCAGGCCTCCGCCAGGGCCAGGGCCTGGCACCAGAAGGTCTCCTGCACGGGCCAGGGCCAGCTGTCACTGCCTGTGAGCACGGTCACCCGCAGGGGCCGCAACGCCGGCGCCTGGGACAGCTGCTCCTCCAGCTCGCGCAGGTGCTGCTCCGGTTTGCAGTTCAGATCGGGCACGTAATCGCCACCGGTGAGCAGCTCGAGCACCAGCTGCTGACCGGCCACGTCCAGCTGCTCCCCCACGGCCTCAGCGGGCAGGCACGCCAGGGCCGGATGGCGCAGGTTCACCTCCAGGCCATCGAAGCCCTGGCACACGGCAGTGGCACAGGCGGCGGCCAGGTCAGCCTCGAACCCCCAGAGGCTGAACAGCAGCAGGGGCCTGGTTCCAGGTGCGGGCAACGTCAGCCGACGCGGGTGAACTCAGCCGGCTGGATGCCCAGGTACACCGCCTCTTTGAACAACGCCTGCTTGGCATCCGCATCGCCGCGCTCCTCGGCGCTGCGGTACCGGCTGCGCAGCGACTCCACCAACGCCTGCCGACGGGGGTCTGCGCTGGCGGTCGCGCCACCAGAACTCTCAGTGCGGGAATCGGCTCGCGGATCGCCAGGCACCATCAACGGCAGGCGCGTAGAGCTGCAATCTAGGCAGCCTCCAGCGCGTCGGGCCCTGCTTGGTCGCTGCAGATGGTCGCATCGCCTACCGAAGCAGGGCGGGGTCAACTGGTGGGATGGCCGCAGCACCCCGTCGCCGTCCGTGGACGCCCCTGCCGCCAACCCAGCAGTCAACTCAACCTCATCATCAGCCGCAGCTTCGGCCCCAGCGCCACCACGCGCCAGCCTGATCCCCCGCGCCGAGCTGGCGACCCTCAACCAGCTGCGGGATCGCCCCGCCTGGATTCGTCTAGCCAGCCACCTGCTCACCATCGCCGTAGGAGGGATGGTCTGGGGGCATCAGAGCTGGCCGCTGCCCCTGCGCCTGGTGGGTCTGGTGGTGTGCGGCCTGGGCCTGGCCACAAGCTTCGCCGGCCTGCACGAATGCAGCCACCGCACGGCGTTCAGGACACGGGCGCTGAACGACGGCGCCGCCTGGCTGCTGGGGCTGCTGAGCTTCTACAACGCCACCGCCTACCGCCGCTATCACCAGTGGCACCACCGCTACACCCACCAGCCCGGGCTGGATCCGGAGCTGGACGACCCGGTGCCCACCACCGCGGCGGCCTACCTGCTGGAGATCAGCGGCTGGCACTGGTGGAGCGGCAAGCTGACCAGCTTCGCCCGCCTGCTCTGGGGTGATCTCTCGGCGGTGCCCTATTTCAATGCCGAGGTGATCCCGGCGGTGCGCCGCTCGGCCTGGCTGCAGGTGGGGGTGTATGGGGCCATCGCCGCCGTGTCGCTGGTCGGGGGCAATGGCTTTCTGCTCTGGTTCTGGGTTCTGCCCTTGGCGGTGGGCCAGCCCTTCCTGCGCTTCGTGCTGCTGGCCGAGCACAGCGGCTGCAGCTTCTCCAGCGACGGCACCACCAACACCCGCACCACCCTCACCCTCTGGCCGGTGCGCTGGCTGATGTGGAACATGCCGTTCCACGCCGAGCACCACCTCTACGCCTCGATCCCCTTCCACGCCCTGCCGTCCGCCCACGCCCACCTGGCCCCCCACCTGCGGCACATCGATCCGGGCTACCTGGCCGTGCACCACCAACTGCTGAGCAACCTGCCAGCCCTGGCCCTGCCAAGCAGCGGCCCCCAGCCCGCATGAGTGCCTCCACGAGCAGCCTCCCCCGCAGCAAACGGCTTAACCATCCTCTCGGCGACTGGCCCCTCGCCTGCGGCCACACCATCGCCGACGCCCAGATCAGCTACCTCCAGAACGGCGAGCTCAACGCCGATCACTCCAACCTGATCCTGGTGCCCACCTCCTACGGCGCCCGTCCCGAGGATCTGGCCTGGCTGGCCGGCCCGGTGCTCGACCCCGCGCGCTGGTGCATCGTGATCGCCGGCCAGTTCGGCAACGGTGCCTCCAGCAGCCCCAGCAACAGCCCCATGGGGCTGGCGGAGCAAGGTTGGGTGGTGAGCCATCGCGACAACGTCGCCGCCCAGCGCCATCTGCTGCGGGAGGTGTTCGGGGTGGAGCGCCTGCCGCTGATCTACGGCTGGTCGATGGGGGCGCAGCAGGCCTACCAGTGGGCCGTGGACCACCCGGAACGGGTGGAGCGCATCTGCTGCGTGTGCGGCACGGCGCGCACCTCCCCCCACAACCGCCTGTTCTGTCTGAGCCTGCGCCAGGCGCTCACGGCCGATCGCCACTGGACCGGCAGCGGCTTCGATGCACCGCCCGAAGAGGGCCTACGCACCTACGCCCTGATCTACGCCAGCTGGGCCGCCAGCCAGCCCTTCTTCCGCACCGTCGCCGAGCCGATCGAGCAGCACGTGGAGCAGCAGTGGCTGCCCCATTACCGCCGCCACGACCCGCGCGACCTGATCGCCATGCTCGACACCTGGCTGGCCCACGACGTGGCCCCCGGCGGCGATCTAGGCGCAGCCCTGAGCCGCATCCGCGCCCGCACCACCGTGGTGGCCGGCAGCCACGACCTCTACTTCATCCCCGACGACCTGGCCGCCGAGGCGGCGGCCATCCCCGGCGCCACGTTTCATCGGATCGAGTCGGAGCTGGGCCACCGCGCTGGCAACCCCCACAGCAGCGCCCCGGAACAGCAGCGGCTGCGCTCGATCGTCGACGCCCTGCTGGCCAGCGAGCCAGCGCTCTGAGCTGCGTCGCGAAGCGGCATCGGCCTCGGGCCCCCCACCCCCGCATCAAATCCTTTTCCCCGCCAACCCCGCCGGCATGTCCCAGCCCTCATCCGATCTGAGCCAGCACCTGCAGGAGCTCAACTTGCAGTTCGTGCTGGTGTCGTTCACCGACCTGTTCGGCATCCAGCGGGCCAAGCTGGTGCCGGCCACCGCCCTGGCGGGGATGGCCAGCGAGGGCGCGGGCTTTGCCGGCTTCGCCGCCTGGCTCGATCTCTCCCCCGCCGATGGCGACGTGCTAGCCGTGCCCGATCCGGCCAGCCTCACGGCCCTGCCCTGGCAGGCCGGCGTGGGCTGGATGGCGGCTGAGCTCACCCTCAACGGCACGCCGATGGGCCAGTGCCCGCGCCGGCTGCTGCGCAACCAGCAGCAGCGGGCCGCCGCCCTCGGGTTTGAGCTGCGCAGCGGCGTGGAGGCGGAATTCTTCCTGCTCAGCCCCGACGGCGCCGCCATCGCCGATCCGGCCGACCACCAGGAGAAGCCCTGCTACGACCAGCTTGCGCTGATGCGACGCTTCGGCCTGATCGGGCCCCTGCTCACGGCGATGGAGCAGCTGGGCTGGGGGCCCTACCAGGCCGACCACGAGGACGCCAACGGCCAGTTCGAGATCAACTGGACATTCGCCGACGCCCTCACCACTGCCGATCGCCACGCCTTCTTCAAGGTGATGGTGAAGGCGATGGCCGAGCAGCAGGCCCTGCGGGCCAGCTTCATGGCCAAGCCCTTCGCCGCCCTCACGGGCAATGGCTGCCACACCCACCTCTCGCTCTGGGGCGCTGCCGGCACAGCGCACGCCGGCCGCAACCTCTTCCACGACCCCGCCGGAGAGCTCGGCCTCTCACCGCTGGCCTATCACTTCCTGGGGGGGCTGATCGCCCACGCCCCGGCCCTGTGCGCGATCACCAACCCCACGGTGAACAGCTACCGGCGCCTGGCGGCACCACCCACCACCTCCGGCGCCACCTGGAGCCCGGGCGGCATCAGCTACACGGGCAACAACCGCACCCACATGGTGCGCATCCCCGACGACCAACGCCTGGAACTGCGCTTGCCTGACGGTTCGGCCCACCCCTACCTGCTGCAGGCGGCGATCCTGGCGGCGGGACTCGACGGCATCGAGCGCCAGCTCGACCCAGGCCCCCGCCGCGACAACGACAACTACGCCAACCCGCTGGGCCCTGGCGAATGTCGGCGTCTGCCCGCAGACCTCGGCGAAGCCCTCGATGCCTTCGTTGCCGACACGGCCCTGCGCCAAGCCCTGGGCGAGGAGTTCTGCAGTGCCTATGAGCACCTCCGCCGCCGTCAATGGCAGCGCGAACGGGGCGACATCAGCGACGCTGAGCGCCGCTCCAGCCTGGATTGCTGAGCCAGCACGGCAGCTGCTCACCAGCTTGGCCAAACACGATCGGAAACCGTCCCGGGGATCACACAGCGTTCCCTATGGGCCAGGGCAGGGCAACAAAAAGGGCAATCTGTCGGGCGGCTTTTCTACATACGCACTCGTAATTTAGCGGCTCCAAACAGAGAGCCTGCCTGCGGCAGATCGGCTGTGCAGGTGCTGATCGGTGCCTGCACCCAAGGAACAGTCCCTATGACTGCTTCGGGCAGCCAAGCTGCCTCGTTCAGTTCCCTGGAGATCATTCTAAATGTCTGCACTCAGCCACCTCGCCGACCACGAAGCTGAGACCATCAATGGTGGTTTCTTCAATACCTTAAATCTCAACAGCTATTCCTTGAAGGCGGCTTCCACCAGCCTGGGCCAGTCGAATAGCGCCACCAACGTTGGCGTGGGCCTGCTGCTGGGCATCGGCTCAGCCAGCAGCTCCCAATCCAATATCGCCGGTATCAGCACCGTCATCGCCTGATCAGCCCCTTTGATCATACCAGCAATCTCCATTCATTCACTAAACTTTCCTACCATGAAATCCTTTTCTCACCTTGACGACCATCAGTGTGAAGTCCTGAAAGGCGGCGTCTTTGATGTCACCAACATCACCATGACTAGCTTCGCCTCGAGCCTGGTGGGCGTGGGCCAGAGCAACAGCGCCACCAATGTGGGCCTTGGCCTTCTTGTGGGCTTGGGCAATGCCCAGAGCATCCAGGGCAACGGGGCCGTGATCACGTCTTTCGTACTCTGAGCGCCATGCAGATTCTCAACGAGTCCGACGCCGCAACCTTGAGGGGCGGTTTCTTCAACATCGCCATCGCTCCAACGATCAGTGTGAGCACTGCAGTGACCAACGGACTGCAGCCTCAGGTCGGAGCCAGCGTGGCTCTGGGACTGCTGGGTGGAGGTGCCAATTCTGGACTGGGACTACTGAATAACCTCGAAATTCTGTCGTTCATCTAGTCATCCACCAAGGCGTCTGGAGTGCAAGCTCACAGACGCCTTTCTGGCCACAGGCCGTGCCTATGCCTCCGTACTACGACCAGCATCTGACCATGCAAGTCTTGTCTGATGAACAGGCCCAGACACTCCAAGGCGGCTTTTTCCACAGCCGGCCTAGGACCGGATACAACCCAAACGGTCATCAGGGATTCAGGGGATTGTGGCTTAACAATTTTCTGAGGTTCCAAACTATTTTCACCAATGTAAATCAGGTTAATCTGGCCATTAATGTAGCTCTCGGAGGAGGAACGGTCATCAACAATCAGGCCAATATCTTGTCGATCAACTCCACCATGTGATGGCTGAACAGATCTGGCAGCTGATCAGGCGCGGCCTGGGATCAACCCAGGGCCAGGCTCTACCCTGCATTCGGCAACACAACGAAGAGGATTGCGGCGCGGCCTGCCTGGCCACGGTCTGCGCCCGCCATCGGGCGCACTTGCCAATGGGCTGGATCCGCCATCTGGTGGGCACCTCCAGGGAAGGCACCACCCTGCTGGGTCTCAAGCGCGGGGCAGAAAAGCTGGGATTCAACGCCCAGGCCGCGAAGGCGGACGCCAGTCTGCTCGACGATCTGCAGGCCCTGCCCCTGCCGATGATCTGCCACTGGCAGGGTTGCCACTGGGTTGTGCTGCACGGGGCCAGGGGGGATCAGCTACTGGTGGCCGATCCCGGCGTGGGTCTGCGCAGGCTGAGCCGCGAGCAGTTTCTCGCCGGCTGGGCCAACGGTGTGTTGCTGCTTCTGGAACCGGATCCGGCACGCTTCCCCGTGAGCCACCAGCAGAGCGAGAGCTGGCGCAGCGGCCAGGGCCTGGCGATCGTGCCCCGGCTGCTGCAGCCGTTTCGGGGACTCTTGCTGAAGGCCCTCGGGCTGAATCTGGCCATCGGCGTCCTGGCCCTGGCCATGCCCCTGTTGATGCAGATCCTCACCGACGACGTGCTGGTGCGCGGCGACGGCGAAATGCTGCGCAGCCTGGCGATCGGCATCCTGCTGTTGTTTGTGTTCCGCGGCCTGCTCAATCTGCTGCAGGGGGTGCTGGTGGGCCATTTCGGCCAGAAATTACAGCTGCAGATGGTGCTGCACTACGGCCAGCACCTGCTGCGGCTGCCCCTGAGCTATTTCGAGAGTCGGCGCAGCGGCGAGGTGGTGAGTCGCCTGGATGACATCCAGCGGCTCAATGACCTGATGGCCAATGTCACCCTGGGATTGCCCGGCCAGTTCTGCATTGCCCTGGTGTCCCTGATCTGGATGTGGCAGTACAGCGGCTCCCTCACCCTGGCAGCCCTGGCCGGCTACGGGCTCGTGGTGGCCACCCAGCTGGCCGTGCTGCCGGCGCTGCACCGCCGCACCCAGCAACTGCTGGTGCAATCGGCCCACAACCAGGGATTTCTGGTGGAGTTGTTCAGCGGCCAGGCCCTGCTCAAGACCACCCAGGCCACGCCCCAGGCGTGGCAGGAATTTCAGCGGAACCAGGGCCGGATGGCCCGCCAGGCCTGGGGCGTGGGTCTGCTGGATCTGCAGACCAGCACCGCCACGGGCTTCCTGGGCCAGGCCATCGGCATCGGCCTGCTCTGGTACGGCAGCATGTTCGTGCTGCAGCAGCAAATGAGCATCGGCCAGCTGCTGGCCTTCAACGGCATGGGCGCCAATGTGCTCGGATTTCTGGCGGGTCTCAGCGGCGTGAGCCAGGAGCTGATCACCTCACGGGTGGTGATGGCCCGGCTGGACGATGCTCTGCAGCATCCCCTGGAAACCGATACGTCCAAGGGAACACAGCAGGCCAGGATTCCCGCCGATGCCGACATCGTCTGTGAAGAGGTGGGCTTCCACCACGCGGGACGCGCGGCCCTGCTTGACCATCTCAACCTGCGCATCCCCGGTGGTCTGACCACGGCCCTGATCGGTGAATCCGGCTGCGGCAAGAGCACCTTGAGCAAGATCATCGCCGGGCTGTACACCCTGGAGAGCGGCTCGATTCACTACGGCCCGTTCAGCGGCAAGGACATCAGCCTGGAGAGCTTGCGCCAGCAGGTGGTTTTGCTCCCCCAGCAGGACACGTTTCTGAACCGCTCGATCTTGGAGAACTTCACCTTTGCCTATCCCCACCTCGGCTTTGCCGAGATCGTGGAGCTCTGCCGCCTCACGCTGGCCGACGACTTCATCCGCGAACTGCCCGACAGCTACGGCACGGTGCTGGGGGAGTTCGGAGCCAATCTCTCCGGTGGCCAGCGCCAGCGCCTGGCCCTGGCCAGGGCCCTGGCATCAGACCCACCGGTGCTTCTGCTGGATGAATCCACCTCGGCCCTCGACCCGGTGCTGGAAGCCCGGTTGATGGATCGGCTGCTCGAACACCGCAAGGGCAAGACCACGATCCTGGTGAGCCATCGCCCCTCGGTGATCCTGCGCGCCGACTGGGTGGTGTTCATGGACAAGGGAGCGGTTCGCCAGCAGAGCCATCCCCGCGATCTGCGTGATCACCGCCAGGTCTCCCCCTACCTGCACGCCGCCTGATGACACTGCCAACAACAGCCAACAGCCCACCCGCCGGCAAGCTGAGCGCGCCGGTGCTGCCACCTGCGCTGATGGTGACCACCGCCGAAGACTTTTTGCCCCAACCCGGGCCGTGGGCCTCCGGGCTAGGCCGGTTGCTGCTGGCCACGATGGTGCTCGGCGCAGGCGCGCTCACGCTGTGGCCGATGCGCGAAACCGTGCGGGCCGATGGGGCCCTGCGGCCGAGCGGCGAAAACTCGGTGGTGCAGAGCGAGCAGGGAGGCACCCTGCAGCGGGTGCTCGTTCAGCCCAATCAGAGCGTGCGCGCCGGAAGCCTGCTCGCGGAGTTCGACAACCGCTCCCTGCAGCTGGAGCTCCAGCAGGTGCACCAGGAACAGGAAGCCTTGCGGCGTCAGCTTTCTATGGCCCGCGGTGAACAGCAATCCCTGGCTGCCCAGGCCGATGCCCTGCGGGACGTGAACCAGTCGCTCACCCAGGCCTCAAGACAAGGCGTTGCCCAGGCCCGCACCACCCTCGACTTCGAGCGCGGTGAGCTGGAGCGCTACCGCTCCCTGGCCGCCGAAGGGGCGGTGCCCCGCAATGTGGTGGAGGAGCGCCAGGCCCGGCGGATCGTGACGGAGTCGGAAGTGCTCAAGGCCCTGCAGGGAGTGGCCGAGCAGGAAGCCCGCGGCGTGAGCGAACTGGCTCGGCTGCGCCAGGCCGAATTTCAAGCGCGCTCGGCCGCCGATGAGCTGCACAAGCAGGTGCTGCAGCGCGAGACGCGCCTCAGCCAGCTCGAACGGGCAATCGCCCAGACCCGGATACTGGCGCCGATCGATGGCTCGGTGGTGAGCACGGCACTGCGCCATGCCGGCCAGGTTCTGCAGGCCGGCGAACCCCTGGCCGTGCTCGCCCCACAGTCGGCTCCCCTGGACGTGCGCCTGCAGGTGCCGCCGGAGTCGATCAGCCAGGTGGAACCGGGTCAGGCCGCCACTGTACGGATCTCGGCCTGCCCGACCGCTGAATTCGGGGTGCTGCCCGCCCGGGTGGAGAGCGTGGCGGCTGACGTGCAAGCCCGCCAGGAGGACAAGCCAGGCAGCTACGAAGTGGTGCTGAAGCCGGAACGGCGGGAGCTGCGCGGCCGCAGCACGGCCTGCGCCCTGCGCCCCGGGATGGCGGTGGTGGCCGATGTGGTCACCCGGCGCACCACGGTGCTGATGCATCTGCTCAACAAACTGCGGCTCGGCGGCTAAAGAGCTCCTGCTCCGCTGTTCTGCTGCATGGCTGCTAAGGGGCCTGGGAAGAGACTGGAGTGGCAGAGACAAAAAGGCGCAGTTCAGAAAAAATGCGCAGTCTTACGTCCAATCCTGCCTAATGGGGCTCCACGGCTCTGATGCAGCGGGCAAAATCAGTAAAAAGCTTGTTGGAGTGAGTTGATGGCTGAATCACATTCAGAAGTCAGCAGTCAAGCCACCAACCGAGATGCCTTGTTATTTCGCAAGCCCAAGCGCATCACGGTCACCGTGCCGGATCAGATCTATCGAACGCTGCTGGAGCGCAGCACCAGGGAGGGACGCTCCATCTCCAATCTGGCTGCCTATCTTCTGGAACGGGCTGTAGCCAGTGAAAAAAAGGCGGAAGAGGCCATCGCAGAGCAAGAGAACATACAGCCGGTCCCAATCGCGGCAGATCGAAGGCTGATCACCTGAATTTCATCCCCAGCAATGGGCTGTGCATACGGTGTGATCGATCACACCCTCACAGAACTGTGCAATGAACCTCACCCGTTGGGAACCTCTCAATGAGATCGAATCGCTGATGGATCGGCTGCTTAACTGGCAGCTGTTGCGTCCCCAGTCGTCGCTGTCGATGATGGCCCAGAGCCCCAGGCTCGACATCATCGAGGCTGACGACGGCTACGTGTTCAAAGTGGACGTTCCTGGCATGGAAAAGCAGGACCTGACGGTTTCCGTTGAAGGCAACATGCTCACGATTGCCGGCGAAAGAAAGCTCGAGCGCGAGGACAGCAAACCCAAATTCTTCCGGGTGGAACGCCTGTACGGTCGCTTCAGCCGTTGTTTCTCGCTCCCGGACGATGCCGATGCCGGCTCCGTGCATGCCCACTGTGAGAAAGGGGTGTTGACGGTGGAGGTTGGCCGCAAGGACGGCGTACACCCATCCCAGGCGACAGCCATCCCCGTGGAGTGAGCTGATGAATACCCGCCATTGCCACACCTGCCACTACTGGGACACCGCCCAAAGGCTGGAGCGCACCAACTTCGGCGACCTGGCTCCATGCACCCGTTCGGCTCCCAGCCACTACAGCGTCGCCAGTGTGCTGTTGAGCTGGACATCCCAGATTGCAAGTCAGCCAAATCGCGGCAATCTTGCTGCTGAAACGGCTGGCGAACTGCAGATACCGATTGCAATCTGGCCATACACCGCTGCCAATCAGGCCTGTGGTGATTACCTTCCCTGTGACCTGGAAGAAAATGCACGCCGCAATAAGCTGCGGGCTGCACCAGTTGCCTGAGCTGAATCCTTGTTCTGATCTGTAGCTCATTTGCAGCAGATCGCAGCAGACCAGCCCTGAACACGCTGCAGCTCAATCAGGTGGCACTCTCATCCAGGAGCATGACATCGCCACACTACGAGTCACGATGTCCGACGCATTGGGGGACTATCTCAACTCCATCAGCCGGGTGCCCCTGCTCACCGGTGAAGAAGAACTCCATCTCGGTCGGCTTGTTCGAGAATGGCAAGATCACGAGAATGCCCCAGCTGCTGTGGCCCGCAGGGGCAAACGGGCTCTGGATCGAATAGTGTCCGCCAATCTCCGATTGGTGGTGAGTGTGGTGACGCGCTACCGGCGACGCTTCGCCCATCTGGCCATTGAACCGATCGACCTGGTGCAGGCCGGCAATATCGGCTTGATCCGGGCGGTGGAGAAGTTCGACCCCAAGCGGGGTTACCGCTTCTCCACCTTTGCCTACTGGTGGATCCGCCAGGCGGTGAGCAGGCACATCCAGGAGGTTCACCCCACCGTGCGCGTACCGGTGGCACTGGTGAACCTGATGGGCAAGATCGAGGGGCTCTGCGACAGCGACGGCAAGCCCCTGCCGGTCTCCGAGCTGTCGAGGCGCCTGGAGGAGGCGCCTCGCCGGATAGAACTGGCTCTCTCGATCCGGCAACTGAACTGCCTGGTGTCCCTCGATCAGAGCCTGGGTTCAGCGGATGCCGGCGACCTCACACTCCTGGATACGGTGACGGATGGCCACAGGCCTGAGGCAGAGGAGGATTACGCCTGGCTGCATGGACACTTGCACCAGCTTTCTGCTCTGGAGCTCAATGTTTTGCAACAGCGCTACCGGGAAGGGCGGGGGCAATCCCTGATGCAACTGGCCAGCCAGATCGGCAAGACACGGTACCAGGTGCAGGTGATTGAGCAGCGCGCACTCAAGAAGCTGCGTGCTGCTCTCACCCCCGTTCTCCATCCTTCGCTGGGGCTCAGGTGAGAGTCAACGGTCTGTCTTCTGCTGCTGCAGTCGCGGGTTGATGGGCTGGTGACCATTGCCGGAAACCGGTGGCGCCAGCATCTGACCGGGAGCTGGCGACGCAAGCCTGAATCCATCATTCCGGAGGGCTTCCTCCAGGAGAAAGGCACAGAGATTGGATACCGAGCGCCCCTCCTCTTCTGAGCGGTTGAGCAGTGCTTCATGCACGTGATAGCTGAGGGTGATTGAAATACGTCTGGGCTGGCGCTGCAACACATGCAGACGATCGTTCATGAATATTCTCCAGTGGTACAGGCAGTTGAGAATGCTTGCCATAGCCTTCATAGCTGCCTGCAGCGGTCGTCGATGAATACGCGATAGGTCTACATCGCTTCTGCAGCTAATAGCAGCAAGTGATGCGTATCATCGCTGATCTGCTGATTCATCCTCAGCATTCATGGTGGACTTGAGCTGTTAATCTGAGCATCCATCCCCGATCAGATCAAAGTCAATTCCCCAACCGCTCTCAACACAGCCACTTGCGAACTGAGGGGGTGATGACTGCTTGCTGCACTGATGCGAGCTTCAAGGACTCTGTCATCGCTTTGCAAAAGGCCCATTGCGGCGTGAAATCAGTTGATCCGGAAAACGAAGCACCATGCCCTGACTATGCTCAAACTGCATACATGGGGAGCTGCAAACAAACAGTCACCATTGCTTCGATTCTGCGCCTGATCTGCTGCAGACGCGCGGCAGTGAGTCTGCATGTCGTTAAACCTGAGTCCAGCTGCTGCACGGGGTTGGGCACATCCTCATTCACTTCGCCAGGGCTGGCACATGTAGCGACGATTGCCTATCGAGATCCCTACGCAATCACCCAGGCTTACAGTGGGTTTGGGCCCCTGCACAGCTTCCACAGCCTGGTGGCCGATCACCTCTGTCTCCATCGGCTGGGCTCCGTTCAGCTCAACCGCATCGCCCTCACCAGCTGCACGGCCACACCCCATCGCATCGCCATCGGTGACTCTGGCGAGCTGCACCTGCTGGTGTGCTTCGAGGGCCACAACCAGATCCAGAGCCTCTGTCATGCATCAGATGCCAAGTTCACCTCCAGAGATCTGCGCTGCAACTCCGGGAGTGTGGCGCTGCTACCGGTGGGTGGCTTTGTGGCCGAGGGTGCCCATCACCTGGCGGTGCTGCGCTTCAGCCCCACGGCTGTGGCGGCCGCAGGAGCTGCATTGGCCGGAGTGGAGGGCTGGACATCAGCTCAGAGCAGGGCCTTTGCCCTGTTTTCGCCCCGCTGCCTGCCGGCAGCGGCAGCCCAGGCCTTGGCCCTGCACAGCCTGGTTCGCTCCATGGATCAATGCCTGGGGAGCGACCCAAAGCTTGCCAGGAACCTGACCCTTGACGATGTGATCCTGCGCTTCGTGGCCGGATGGCTCATGCCCTCTCCGTGGCGGAACGGAGTGAAACGGGATGCGCAAGCCATGGCCTGCATCAGTCGCAGCCGGGACTCGTTCGACGCCCTGATCGACTACATCCGCGCCAACCTCGACCAGCCCCTGCGACTGAGCGACCTTGAGGCCCGCAGCCACTACTCCAGACGGGCGTTGCAATATGCCTTCCGCCAACGGCTGGGCGCCACCCCTAAACAGTGGATCCGTGAACAGCGGCTGAGGAAGGCCGTAGCGCAGCTGGGCCAGCCAAGCCCGAAGCACTCAGTGCGCGAGATAGCCCTGGACTGCGGCTACCGAAGTTTGGGCCACTTCAGCAGCGACTTCAGGAGACTGTATGGCTGTTCTCCCAGTGAAATGCGGGGTACAAGCTGATGGCGCAAGATCAAGGAGAGCGCACCTCACGGGCTGGCAGTGGGGACGCCCGCTGATCAGAACCACTCCAGTTGCGCTTCCTCGCGGCTGTTCACCCGGGCTTCGGGAGTCTGGCGCTGGAAGTCGAGACGGATGGAGCGCTCCTGCTCGCCATCGGCGGCCACGGCACGGATCGGGTAAAGCTGATCGCCATCGGCGAAGGGCACATGCAGGTGGAAGGTGCCGTCGGCCTGGAGCGGCACCTGGCGGTCACCGATGGTGAGGCTGGCGCTGGGTTCGGTGGCGCCATACACAATCAGCTCGGCGTCGGCCACGAGCCAGAAAGAGCGGGGCCGGGCCAGGCCGGCGCCGGATTCGCTGCGTCCGCTGGCCCACACACCGGCGCCTGAGGCCTGGCCCAGCTCGCCGGCGCCGCTCTCCAGCCCGTGGATGTGGTCCTGATACAGCTCCGACCCCACCCGCAGGCGCCGGGGACCGGCGGCCATCGCCTGCTGGTAGAAGCGCTCGTGATCCACTCCTCCAGCGTGCACCGGTAACGGCAGATCGGCCTGGGGGATCTCCACGGGAGCGATGGAGAAGGGCGCGAAGCCCGGGGTCACTGCGGCGGCGAACGATTCGGCGGGCACCCGAGCCGTTGCAGAGAAGGCGAGAGACAGCCAGCCCGCGCCATCCAGGCGATAACCAAGCTCCACCCGGTAGTCGCGGTCGCTCAACGGCACCGGCAGATACCACTCACTGGCCCCGCCATTCACCACCACCTCCTGGAGGGTGTGGGGGTGGGTGGCACCGTCACTCAGGCCGGTCACGTCCGCCACCCGCAGGCACATCTGGTGGGCTCCGGCGGCCATGGCGCGCTGGCGGTCGACGGCGCTGAGCTGCCAGCACACGGAGGCCCACTGGGGATCGCAAGGCTGGAAGCTCACCCAGCTGGCGGGCTCGGCTGCAGGGACCGCCTCCGGCACCGGCGCCACCGGGACGGCTGGCATCGGGACGGCTGCCACCGGGACGGCCGCCACCGGAACGGCCGCCACCGGAACTGAGGCCCGAGCTTGCTGGGGCGCCGGGGCGGCTGAACCGAGAACCTGCTGGAGAGAGTCCAGCAGCTGGGAGCGGCTCATGGCGCTGTAGGTGCTTCCCAAACCCAGCTGACGCGCCAGTTCGCGCAACTGGACCATCGTCCGGGACGCCAGGGAGAGCAAGGTCTGGTCAGCGGAGCTCTGATCGGCAGACATGGGCGTGACCGGCCGCAATTATGAAGAAATAATCACGCACCAGCTCCGGGCGCGACCGTCTCTGTCATGGGACACGCATACAGGAAGCCAGACCCTGGCGTCGCGCGACCAACCGTTGGAACCGTTACCCACGGAACGGCCGGCCGCCCATAGGGTCATTTCAGCGCCAAGCCAACCCAACCCCCACCGTTCTGTGGAGCGCTTCTTTCTGGAGCTGGATCCGCCCGAAGAGGCCATGCGCAGCTGGCCCCACGTGGTGGTCGTGGGCGGCGGATTCGCCGGGCTGAAGATCTGTCACGTCCTGGCCCGCCAGCCGGTGCGGGTCACGCTGATCGACAAGCGCAACTTCAACCTCTTCCAGCCTCTGCTCTACCAAGTGGCATCCGGCCTGGTCTCGGAGGCGGACGTGGCCTCTCCCCTGCGCCAGATGGTGGGCCATGCGCCCAACGTGCAGATCCTGCTGGGCGAGGTCACCGACATCCTTCCCGACGAGCGCCGGCTGGTGCTCAACGGCCAGCATTTCAGCTACGACCAGCTGGTGCTGGCCACGGGCTCGGGCAGCACCTATTTTGGCCGGGAGGAGTGGCGGCCTCTGGCGCCGCCGATGAAGATCCTGGAGCACGCCGATGAGATCCGGCGTCGGTTGCTGATGGCCCTGGAGGAGGCCGAGCAGACCAGCGATCCCAACCGCCGCGCCTTCCTGCAGACCGTGGTGGTGGTGGGGGCCGGGCCAGCCGGCTGTGAGCTGGCTGGCTCGTTGATCGAACTGATGCACCGCGCGGTGCAGCGGGATTTCAAGCAGCTCCGCCAGCAGGACTGCCGCGTGGTGCTGGTGGACCTGGTGGAGCGGGTGCTGCCCACCATGGCCGAACCCCTGTCCGCCGCAGCCGCCGCCCACCTGGAAGATGCCGGCGTGGAGCTGCGGCTCGGCCTGAGGGTGGACGGCATCGCGCCAGGACGGGTGAGCCTCAGTGGCTCCACAGGCGAGCAGGACCTGGATGCGGCCACGATCTGCTGGACGGCCGGCGTGCGCGCCTCCCGCCTGGGTCGGCTGCTCAGCGAGCGCACCGGCTGCAGCGTGGACCGGGGCGGTCGCCTGGTGGTGGAGCAAGACTTTTCGGTGTCCGGCCATCCGGAGATCCGGGCGGTGGGGGACATCTGTTGCTATCTCCACACCGACGGGGGCATCCCGCTACCGGGCATGGCCGGACCGGCGGTGCAGGCCGGCGGCTGGGTGGCCCGCGACATCCTGGCCCGCCTGCGCGGCGACACGCTGGCGCCGTTCCGCTGGCTGGATCTGGGCAGCATGGCGGTGATCGGCCCCTGGTACGCGGTGGCCGACCTGCGCGGGGTTCACCTCACGGGGGTGGCCGGCTGGCTGGTGTGGGCCCTGGCCCACCTGGCCTTCATTCCCGACACCGAGAACCGGATCGCCCTGTTCAGCAAGTGGATGTGGCAGATCGCCACCCGCCAGCGCACCGCTCTGTTGATCACGGGCAGGCCCGACCAGCACCTGGGGGTGGATGTGGGCCTGTTCCGGGCCGAGCGGCCTGCAGCCCCAGGGGTCAGCGAGGCTGCCTGAATCAGGCGGCGCCGGGGTTGGCGATCGGGTCGAGGGTGATCTGCTTGCGGCCCAGTCTGATCTCGAACTGGTCGCCGGGCTGGAGACCGAGCTGGGCGGTGTAGGCGCTGCCCACCATCAGGTTGCCGTTGAACTGCACCTTGGTGAAGTAGCTGAGCTTGCGGCCGGCCTGGCCCCGTCCCCGGCTTGCGCCGCCCAGATCCATGCCCTTGGCCTCAAGCAGCGCCTCATAGAAAGCGGTGAAATTGAGACGCTCGGAGCCGTCCTTCTTAGTGCTCACAAAGCCACAGGCCCGTACCAGGTCCGATTTGGAGGCATCGCCCAGTTCCTTGACCTTGGCGAGCAGCTCGGGGCCGGTGAGCATCGCTTTCAACTCAAAATGGTTATGACATCAACTTAACGTCTCTGTCCACCAAGCAGTATGGCGACAGTCATCCCCGGCAACGCTTCTGCAGCAGAGCTGATGCCGTTTCACGGCAATGGCGCAGCAGAGCTGCGGCGAGCAGTCGCGTAAACCGGCCTTCATGAACAGCCGTTGCCGGAGATGAAGAGCCATGTGCAACAGGCGCCAGGCCCTTGCCGTTCCCCACTGGCCGGCCGATCGTGACAGCAGCGGGATTCGGAGGCTCCATCGATGGACGACACCCCCCCTGAGCACCAGCCAGGAGCGCGCTGACGATCCGGCCCCTGCTCCAACACTCTCGACGGATCGCTGACGTTCCAGGCGTGTCGCGGTTGGTTTGTACAAACCGCCCTGTCGCCGTCCACTGCACCGCTCACGACTCAGCCGTTCACGGCCCAGCCCCAGGTGCCCCGGACCCAACGGAACGTCCCAATCGACACCTGGCCCCAGGTGCCAGCGCCGGCAGCTCCGACCAACAACTGAAGAATCTCCAGATCTGGCCATCAAGATCTGACGATCCCATCGATCGCAAAGGCAGCCATCCCAGGGGCCGACCCCGCTGATGACCTGTTGAGCGAAACAAAGCCCGGAGCCAGCTCTCCGGGCTTTGTTCTGTCTGGGGCCAGCCGCTGTACCCAGGGTTCAGTCCGGTGCCGCCCCGCCCCCCTGATTAAGGCCCCGTTTGATCAGGTCAACGTTGTGGCGCAACAGCTCGATGTAGCTCGGGGCCAGGCCATCCAGGCTGGAAACGGAATCGGTGTAGAGCGTGCCACCGAAACGCGCCCCGGACTGCTGGGCAAGCTGCCGTTGCTGGCGGTCGTCAAAGGTGCTCTCACAGAACACGGATGGCAGTCGGCGCTGGCGCACCTCAGCGGCAATGGCATCAAGGCGGGCCGGCTCCACCTGGGGTGTGGCCTGGGACGGCCAGAGGTAGATCTGCTCCAGCTTGTAGTCGCCTGCGAGGTAGGCGAGGGAGCCCTCACAGCTCACCAGCACCCGCTGGGTCCCGGGAATGGGCTGGAGCCGTTGTCGCAGTTGCTGATCCTGCCGAACCAGCTCGGCGCCATAGCGATCAGCACACCCCTGATAGATGGCGGCGTTGTCGGGGTCAAGGGCGATGAAGGCATCGCGGATGTTGTCCACATAGGTGAGGGCCTGGCGGGGGGACATCCAGGCGTGGGGATCGGGCTGGCCCGCCCGCGGGCCCGAGGGAATGGCCGGGGGCCGTACGCCGTCTGTCACATCGGCAGTGGGCAGGGCGGGGCGTTGCTCCAGCAGGGGAGTGAGCCAGGGCTGCAGGCCCAGTCCGTGCACCAGCACGAGATCGGCCTGTGCCAGCCAGGTACGCTCCCTCTCGCCCGGCTGATGGGCATGGATCTCCTCACCGGGAGCCAGCAGCGATTCCACCTGCAGGCGCCCACAGGCCACGGCCTCCGCCAGGGAACGCACCACCGTGAAGCCGGTGAGCACCAACGGCCGGCCATCGCGCTTCAGAGGAGCCGCAGATTGACTGCCAGCCTGACGCCAGGGCAGGGCAGGCCAGGTGGTGCAGCCCGCGAGCAGCACGCCCAGCAGCGGGCCAAGGGCCAACCTGTGGATCAGCCCCCGCACCGGTGATCGACCAACTGATGTGCGTTTTAGGCAGGTTTTCCCTTGGCTGGGGGCAACCCTGAGGATTGGGGGATCGTTTACCAGCTGCTGGTGCGGTAGACGCGGTGCCCAGGCGGCAGTGGGGACGGATGGGCGTGTACCTGGGCCGCCGTACCCTCCGCAGTGGCCTGTTGATACACCTTGAGTCCGCGGGCGGACTGCTCTGGGTGCAATGGCGCAGGCAGGGCTGCAGGGTGAAGCGACGCTGCGGCCATGACGAAGGAGTGCTTTTTTCAGGCTACGCCGCCACCTTCCCCGCAGCCGCTTTCCCGGCCGCCAGCCAATAAAAAAGCTCCCCGTGGCTTGCACGCGGGAGCTGTCCATGGACTGGGTGGATGGCGATGAGCCACCTGATCACTCTTCCTCGGCCGAACCAGCAGGGATCAGCTTGATCTGCTTGCGGCCGAGCTTGATCTCGAACTCATCACCGGGCTTGAGATCGAGCATGGCGGTGTAGGCCTTGCCCACCAGCAGGTTGCCGTTGCCCTGAACGGTGGCCACATAGCTCAGCTTGCGTCCGCCCTTGCCACGGCCCGCACCGTCATTGCCCAGGCTGAGGCCCTTGGCCTCCAGCAGGGCTTCATAGAAGGCGGTGAAGTTGAGGCGCTCACTGCCGTCCTTCTTAGTGCTCACGTAGCCGCACTCGCGCACCAGTTCAGACTTGGAGGCGTCTCCCAGTTCCTTGACCTTGGCCAGCAGTTCAGATCCGGTGAGCATTTTTTGGGGCTCGATTTCCCATTGATCATAGACGATCATGGGCCGTTGAAAAGCCATCGCTTCCAAATCGATCCCCCGCCGTGGTGTAGCTGAACCTCGCCAACAACCCGCCAGCAGCATCCTCGCCGGAGCGCGCGGGGCGAACTGCCAGGCAGCTGCAGGTGGGCCGGTCCAGGTGATTCACAGACAGCCGTATCGCCGCCAGGGCCCACCCCCTGCCAGAGCAGGTTGAGCTGTGTGCTCCCCCACACCTTGAGCCGTTGATGCTGGCCAGAGGCTGCCAGGTACTGCAGGGTTGAGAGAACGGCTGTGCCCTGCGGGCACGCCCATCCCACGGGCCACCATGACCGACGCCAATTCAGCGATCCCCCTTCAATCTGCGGCGCACGATCGCCGGGTCGCCGCCTCCAGCGAGTCCCTCGGCGTGGCCGGGAACCCAGCACTGCGTGAGCAACTGCACTACCGGCGGCTGGAGCAGACCTATTACCAATCCGCGCAATACGCGGCCATGGTGGAGCGCTACCCATTGCTGCGCAGCAGCATCGACGCCTGCCGCTCAGTGGTGCTGGTGAGCGATGCACCGGCGCCAGCCCCCAGGGGCGCTGCCCATCTGCATTGGCAGCGCAGCCATGGTGAAGGCTGAACGCCGATGGGCCAGCCGGGCCGAACGGAGGGCTGGATCTCACTAGAACGGAGCATCAGCACCGCCTGAGATGGCCGAGGCCGCAGCGATTGCCCATCCCGTGCGTCTGGCCGGACTCTGGGGCGCCTGGTTGCTGGTGATGCTGTTCCACGTGGAACTGGGCCTGATGCCCCTCTTTCACGGTCTCTCCGTGGAGATCAAGAGCCAGGTGGCGCCGGGCCGGCTGCCGCGGTTGTTTCTGGCGATGCTGTTCTACTTCCTGCTGCCGGTGGCCGCCCTGCTGGTGGCGGTGCATGCCATCGCGGATCCCGGCGGCTGGAGCGCCAGTGGGCAGTGGCGGGCCGCCATGTTCTGGTTCAGCCTGATCTATACGGCCAGCAATGTGATCCACCTGATCGCCGATATCCGCATTCCCGATTCCCGCTCCGATCAGGTGCTGCTGATGACCGCGCTCACCCTGGTGGGCCTGCTGATCAACCAGCAGGCCCTGGCGTGGTGGCAGAGCTGAGCAGCCTGGTCTGGATCCTGACGGGCGGGCTGCTGATGAGCCTGGTGGCCATGGTGGGAGGTCTCACCCTGCTGCTGCCGCCGCGCACGCTGCAACGGCTGCTGATGCCGCTGGTGTCGCTGGCAGCGGGGTCGCTGCTTGGCGGGGCCCTGTTCCACATGCTGCCGGAGGGCATAGGCGCGATCGGTGCCCGCGCCGGCAGCCCCTACGTGGCGGCCGGATTCAGCACATTCCTGGCCCTGGAACTGTTTCTCCAGTGGCACCATTCCCACCGCCCAGGCGCGCACGGCAAGGAGCCCCTGGCCATTCTCATCCTGCTGGGCGATGCCCTGCACAATTTCATCGGCGGGCTGGGGATCGCCAGCACGTTTGTGCTGAATCCCGCCGCGGGGGTGGCGGCCTGGTGTGCGGCCCTGGCCCATGAACTGCCCCAGGAGCTGGGCGACTTCGCCATCCTGCTGCACAGCGGCTGGTCAGCCGGCGCAGCCCTGCGCTGGAACCTCATCTCCGCCCTCACCTTTCCCCTGGGGGCCGTGCTGGCCTGGCTGCTGGCCCAGTCGCTGCCGGTGGCGGGCCTGGCGCTGTTTGCCGGAGGTAACTTTCTCTACATTGCCGCCTCCGACCTGGTGCCGGAGATCAAGACCAGCACCAGCCTGCGCTCCGGCGCCCTGCGCTTCGGCTGGTTCAGCGCCGGGCTGCTGCTGATGCTGCTGCTGGCGCGATGAGCCCCGGCACAGGGGGTTGTCAGCCCCGGATCCGGCACCGATCCTGAAGGGCAGGAGAAGAGTCCATGCTGTTTCACATCCGCCACGCCCTCCGCTACGCCTACGAGCGGCCGGTGTTTCTGGAACCGACCGTCCTGCGCCTGATCCCCCGCAGCGACCCCGCCCAGCAGCTGATCCACCACGGGCTCAGTATCCATCCGCAGGCGAGTGGCAGCTCCCGGGTGCTGGAAGCCAACGGCAGCGAAGCGGTGGTGCTGTGGTTCGATGCCCTTCAGGACTCGCTCAGCATCGAAGTGGACCTGGTGGTGCGCACCCTGCGCGCCAACCCCTTCGACTGGATCGTGAGCGATCCGGCGGCCCGCCGCCTGCCGGCCACCTACCCGGCCGACGAAACTCTGTCCCTGGCCCCCTGCCTGGCGGGCGCCGAACCGATTGACGCTGCGGTGTGCCGGTGGGCGGCGGATCGGGCGGCGGAGGTGGAGGGCGACACCATCCGCTTCCTGGGCCATCTGGCCGACACAATCCACCAGGGCTTCCACCACATCGGCCGGCCAGACGGGGAGCCGATGGCCGCCGCCGACACCCTCGCCAGCCGCACCGGCGCCTGCCGTGACACCGCCATGCTCTACGTGCACGCCTGCCGCAGCCTGGGTCTGGCGGCCCGCTTCGTGAGCGGCTATTCGATGCACCACCCTGAGGAGGTGAGTGAACATGAGCTGCACGCCTGGGCCGAGGTGTACCTGCCTGGGGGCGGCTGGCGCGGCTACGACCCCAGCCTGGGCCTGGCCGTGGCCGATGGCCACGTGGCCCTCACCGCCGCCCCCGACCACCAGCTGGCGGCTCCGGTGAGCGGCCGCTACCGCGGCACGGGGGTGACCTCCTCCATGCACTATGCGGTCGAGGTGCGCAGTGCCGAGACCCTGGAGGCCCTGCAGGCCCTCGACCGGGATCGCCCCCTGCAGCTGCCGGCAGCAGAGGCCTGGCTGAATGGCTGAATGGCCAAGACTGACGTTCAGAGGATCAAAAGCGACTGCAACGTCTTGCGATCTTCGTTTTCGGCTTTATTTGCTGAATCTTTGGGTCTTCTGAACCCACACTCTGAGCTTCGGGCGTAAGTTTGCTTGCTGATTTCAGGGCCGACAATCAGCAACTCTCGCCCTGCAACCGAACCCCTTGGCTGGAGTCCCAGGCTGCCGGGATTTCTCCTGCTTCCTGGCGATGGGCTGATTCTTCTCGATGGCGAGGGGAAGATCTGCTGGCTGGACCGCTGGGTGAAGCGATTGCTGGGGGGACCCGTCGCCAGCTGGTCAGGGCAGCCGCTGGCCGCTTGCTGGCCGGCGCTGGATCAGGCCGTGCAGGAGCACGCTGCTCGGCTGGCCGAGGGTCCAGTGAACCTCGAACGGCCAGGCCCCAGGGGCGAGCTCCGGGGCATTCGTCTGTTCCGCAGCGATACCGGTGTAGGCATCGGCGTGCTGCAAACCGGCGATGCATCGCCGATCGACCATCCCCTGGTGCAGCTGTTCAGCGGCCTGTTCAACGCTGTGCAGGACGCCCTGCTGATCACCCTGGCTGAACCGATCAACTCGCCCGGGCCGGTGATCGTGTACGCCAACGCCAGCCTCAGCGAGCAGACCGGCTATGCCCCGCATGAGCTGCTCGGCCGCAGCCCCCGGCTGTTCCAGGGCCCCGGCACCGACCTCAGCGTGACCGGCCGCTTCCGGGAACACCTGCGGCAATGGCACCACTGCGAGATGGAGGTGCTCAACTACAGCCGCGACGGCCAGCCGATCTGGATTGATCTCAAGGTGGCCCCCCTGGCGGATGCCGATGGCTGGTTCACCCACTGGGTGTCGGTGCAGCGCGACGTGTCCGACCGCAAGGCCGGTGAACAGCAGCTGGTGCAGCAGGCGGTGAGCGACCCGCTCACGGGCCTCCCCAACCGTCGCGGACTGCTGGAGCAGCTGGAGCGGGCCCTGCTCCGGCAGCCCCATCACATCGCCCTGATCTTCTGCGATCTCGACCAGTTCAAGGAGGTGAACGACCGCTACGGCCATGCCGTGGGCGACACCCTGCTGCAGGAGATCACCCGCCGGATGCGAGCGGTGCTGCGCCCGCAGGACACCATGGCGCGGCTGGGGGGCGATGAATTCGTGGTGTTGATCGATGATCTCCAGCACCGCGAGGAAGCCCTTGGCAGGGCTGAGACGCTGCGCAGCTGCCTGGCTGAACCCTGGCACTGCAAGGGTGATGAGCTCTACCTCTCGATCAGCATGGGGGTGGCGTTCAGCAACAACACCGAGGGGGGCGGCCCTGGTGGCCTCAGCCCGGAGGAACTGCTGCGGCGGGCGGATCTGACGATGTACGAGGTGAAGAGCCGCGGCCGGGACGGCATCGCCGTCTACAGCCACACCTCAGATCAGCGGGTGCAGCATGGTGTGGACCTTCGCCACCACCTGGAGCAGGCCCTGCGCCACGACAGGCTGCTGCTGCATGGGCAGCCCCTGGTGGATCTCGCCAGCGGCACCGTGCTCGGGGCCGAGGCCCTGGTGCGCCTGCACACGGCGGCAGCGGAGCTGGTGAGCCCGGAGGAGTTCATCCCGGTGGCCGAGCTCTCAGGACTGATCGTGCCCGTGGAACGCTGGGTGATGGCGCAGGCGCTGCGCACCCTTGCCCTTTGGCAGGCAGCAGGGCTGCCCTGGCAGCTGGCCATCAACATCAGCCCCCAGCACCTCGAGCAGGAGCAGCTGACCGATGAGCTGCTGATGTTGCAGGAGGAGTGCAGCGCTGATCTGGGCGCCCTCAGCGTGGAAATCACAGAAACCGTTCTGCTCAAGGCCCATGCCCGCGCCCACCACAACCTCAGCCGACTGCAGCAGGCCGGGGTGACGATCGCCTTGGATGACTTCGGCACGGGCTACTCCAGCCTCGCCTGGCTCAGTGAGCTGCCGATCGACCAGGTGAAGATCGATCGCTCGATCATCGCCCGGGTCACGGAGGACGGGCGAACCACTGCCCTAGTGCGGGGGTTTGTGCAGGTGTTTCAGGATCTGGGCCTGGTCGTGGTGGCCGAGGGCATCGAAACCGAGGCCCAGCACCAGGCAATGCTGGCCATGGGCTGCGCGGTGGGCCAGGGCTTTCTGTACGGAAGGCCCACGCCCCTGGAGCAGGCGCCCTGGGCCCTGTGATCCAGAAGCCCATAGCTGGATCCTCTGCGTCAGCGAAGACGGGCGTTTCAATGGAACCGCCGAATAGCCGGTTGGATCGGCGCCATGGGATTGGCCCCGTCCGCGGCGATTTGCCTAGGGTTTGGCCTGGGAGCTGAGTGCACCCCTTCAGGCGATGACCACCGTCGACTGGCTCTGGCTGCTGCACCCAGCCCTGGCCGTAGCCCTGGTGTACCCCCTGCTCGGTGCCGCCCTGCAACTGGCCCTGCAGACACGCCGCCGCCGACTCAACCAGGCCAAGGCGCCGGTGAGCTCGGGCACGGAACACACAGCCCTGGGGCGCTGGCTCACGGCGGCGGTGGTGACGATCCAGCTGATCGCCTACGCGGTGGTGATCCTCACAAAAGAGCCCAGCCAGCTCGATCCGGGCCGCTCCGGCCTGCTGCTGCTCGTGCTGGCCGGCAGCGTGCTGGCCCTGGTGGCCCTCTGGCGGGTACGGCGGGCGGCCTACCGGGCCAGCTTCGCCCTGCTCAGCTGGATCGGCGTGATCGGTCTGGGGATGCAGCCGGAGGTGTGGCGCCTGAGCGACAACCCGCTGGATCCGGCCTTCTGGCAATCGCACTTCTGGGGCGGGATGGGGCTCACCGGCCTGCTGCTCTTTTCCCTGGCCGCCCAGCCTGAAATTCAGCGCCAGCTGCGCTGGCGGCGGCTGCACCTCAGCGCCAACGCCCTGGCGGCCCTGATCTTCATCACCCAGGGCATCACCGGCCCCCGCGACCTGCTGGAGATCCCCCTGAGCTGGCAGAAGCCCACGATCTACGGCTGCAACTTCGAACAGCGGATCTGTCCGCCGTTTGCTCCGGCCCCTGCTCCCCAGCCCCCAGGCTGATGCGCCTCCCCTGGGCCGTGCTGCTGCTGGCCCTGCTCACGGCGCGCTACCTGCACTGGCGCGTCACCGCCACCCTCAACCTCGACTCCCCCCTGGCGGCGGCCCTGAGCGTGCTGCTGCTGGCGTGCGAGCTGTGGCTGCTGGCCCACGGCTTTCTGCAGCTGCTGTTCAGCCTGGCGCCGGAGCGCCGAGATCCATCGGGGCAGGGCGACGTCAGCAGCGACCCGCAGGTTCTGCCCTGGGTGGACGTGCTGGTGCCCAGCTATGGCGAACCGCTTGAGGTGGTGGAACGCTCCCTGCGCGGCTGCCGCGCCCTCCGCTACCCACAAGTGCGGGTGTGGCTGCTCGATGACGCAGCCCGTCCCGAACTGGCGGCCCTGGCCGGGCGGCTGGGTTGCCACTACAGCAGCCGCGAGCAGCGCCAGCACGCCAAGGCCGGCAATCTCAACCATGTGCTGCCCCGACTGGAGGGGGAGCTGATCGCCGTGTTCGATGCCGACGTGGTGCCCGTGCGGGAGTTTCTGCAGCGCACGGTGGCGCCCTTCCGCGACCCTGGCGTGGGGCTGGTGCAGACGCCCCAGACCTACATGAACGCCGATCCGGTGATCCGCAACCTGGGCCTGGAGCGCTGGCTGCTGCCCGACGAGGAGAGCTTCTACCGCTGGATCGAGCCAGTGCGCCAGCGGCTGGGGGCGGTGGTGTGTGCCGGCACCTCATTCGTGGTGCGGCGCCAGGCGCTGCTGGCGGTGGGGGGCTTTGAAACCGGCAGCCCTTCGGAGGATCTGGCCACCGGCATCCGACTCACCGCCGCCGGCTGGCGCCTGCTGTTCCTGCCCGAGAAGCTCAGTGCCGGCCTGGCCCCGCTCACCCTGGCTGCCCTGGCCCGCCAGCGCTGCCGCTGGGCCAGCGGCACCCTGCACACCCTGCGCACCGGCGCCAACCCGCTGCGGATTCCGGGACTGAATCCCCTGCAGCGGCTGGCCTTTCTCGAGGGCATCCTGCACTGGCTGAACGTGCTGCCCCAGCTGGTGCTGGTGCTGATGCCCCTGAGCCTGGGGGTGCTGGGGGTGGCCCCGCTGCGGGTGAGCGGCGCGGGGCTGCTCACGATGGCCCTGCCGCTGGTGCTGGCCCAGCTGCTGCTGGCCCGCTGGTTCAGTGCCCACAGCCGCACGGCCCTGATGCCGGAGCTCTATCGCTGGGTTGTGCTGCTGCCCCTGGCCTGGGCTGTGCTCACCACCCTGCTGGGGCGAACCCAGCCGTTCCGGGTCACGCCCAAGGCCCTGCCCAGTGGCCGCGTCGGCGCAGTGGAGAAGCGGTTGCTGCTGCCCTTGTTAGGGCTGCTCAGCCTGCAGGTGGTGGCGGTGCTGAACCTGGTGCCCCTCCTGCGGGGCACCGCACGCTTCAGCCTGGCGCCAGTTTCGGCCAGCACCCTGGCGGTGGGCCTGGGCTGGGCCCTGCTCAATGCATTGCTGCTGCTGGCCAGCCTGCGCTGCTGCCGCGACCGGCCGCGGCGCAGCGCCACCCCCTGGCTGGCCATGCGCCAGTCGGTGCTGCTCAACGGCCAGGCGGCCGAGCTGAGCGCCATCAGCGAGGAGGGCCTGGAGCTGCAGCTGGCGGACCATCCGGCGGCCCAGCAGGCCTGGGTGCCCGGACCTGCCCAGCTGCAGCTCAGCCTGGCCGGACAGAGCTGGCCGGTGCAGGTTGCCGCGCGCTCCGGCTTCCGCCTGGGCTGCGTGTGGGGCCCCCTGGATGACGGCCAGCACCAGCAGCTGCAGGAGCTGCTCTACCAGCGCAGCGGCCAGTGGCCCAGCCGCCGGGCTCCGGCCGAACCCCTTGCCCTGGCGGCCACCGCGGTGCGGCTGTTGCGGCCGATGCCAGCGGAGGACTGGTTTCAGCGCAGCCTGTTGCCCGTGCTGGGGCGTGCTCAACCAAGCCCTGCAGACCTGATCAAAGTGGGGCCATCACCCCCCTCAGGCGACCGCCCATGTTCCTGAAAATCCGCCACGACGATGACAGCAGCCTGGTGGAGGTGCTCGATCTGCAGCAGTTGTTTGACCCCTTCGCCCCGCGCGTGCTCGGCCGGCTGCATGCGGGCGAGGAACTGCAGGATCCCTCCGCCCTCAACAAGGCGGAGCTGAGCTTTCCCTCAGGTGAGTCCCTGCCCCGCTGCTGGCTGGATCCGCACTACAACTCCTGAGCGCTGGCCAGCGGACGCACGAGCAGCTTGTCCACCCGGTTGCCATCCATATCCACCACTTCAAAGCAATAGCCCTGTCGTACCAGTTGATCGGCTTCCCGCGGAATGCGCTCGAGGCCATGCATCACAAACCCAGCCAGGGTGTGGTAGGCGCCCTGCGCATCCAAGCCGAAGATGTCGCGGCCGATCAAGTCGGTGAAGGCATCGAGATCCAGGCTGCCATCCACCAGCCAGGATCCATCCTCCCGGGTGGTGATCTGGGGACTGTCCTGCTCCTCCACGGAGGGGAGATCGCCCACGATCCCCTCCATCAGGTTGTTCAGGGTCACCAGACCTTCCACCCCACCGAATTCATCGCTCACCAGGGCGATATGCACCCCGGTGCGCTTGAACTGCTCGAGCACGGCCAGGGCCCTGGCGGTTTCGGCCACATAGAGCGGCGGCTGCACCAGCTGGCGCAGGTCCACCGGGTCGCCGGCGATTCGGGCGGCCAGCAGGTTGCGCACGCTCACCACGCCCAGGCATTGATCGAGGCTGCCGTGGCCCACGGGAAAGCGGCTGTGGGGACTGGCCAGCGCCGCCTGCAGGCTCTGCTCGAGGGGATCCTCCAGGTGCAGCCAGCGGATGGCCGTGCGCGGCGTCATCAGGCTCTTGATCGTGCGATCGCCCAGGCGCAGCACCCGTTGCACCATGTCGTGTTCCACGGCCTCGAACACGCCGGTATCTGCCCCCTGGCGGATCATCGCCCGGATCTCGTCCTCGGTGATGGTGGGCTCGCCGGCGTCGCCCACCCCCAGCAGCGCCAGAAAGGCATCGGTGGAGCTGCTCAGCAGATGCACCAGCGGGGCGCCGGAGCGGGAGATGGCGGCCATCAGGGGGGCCATGGCACAGGCCAGGCGCTCCGGGTTGGCCAGGGCCAGACGCTTGGGCACCAGCTCACCGAGCACCACCGAGAGGAAGGTGATCCCGGCCACCACCAGGGCGAAACTGAGGGGCTCGCTGTAGCCCCCCAGCAGGGGCAAGCGGTTAAGCAGCGTGGCCAGCCGATCGGCAATGGTGGCGCCTCCCACGGCACCGGTGAGAATGCCGATCAGGGTGATGCCGATCTGCACGGTGGAGAGGAACTGGTTGGGCGATTCCGCCAGCCGCAGGGCCACCCGGGCCGAATGCCGTCCCTGCTGGGCGAACCGTTCAAGCCGGTGGCGGCGGGCGGAGACGATCGCCAGTTCCGTGCCGGAGAACAGGCCGTTGGCCAGGATCAACACCAGGATGATCAGAATGTCCTGCAGCAAAAGCCTGGGCGCCAGGGTGGTTTGCCCAGGATAGGAGAGAAGATTTCCTCAGCTCTTCATCTGCTCGTCATCCGCCGTGGTGCCTGTGTTCACGCCAGGCCAGCATCTGCCAGGCCAGAACGATCAGCACAGCCGGTGCTACAACAACCAGGGCGATCAACCTGTACTCGTCAGCCAGAGTCGGCACCATGTTGACCAGGAGTTGCTCCACCAGATAGGCCCCGTAGAGAAACAGCAGCAACCCCCCTTCCAAGCGCGTGATCACCCCACCGGTGCCGAAGATCGGCAGGCAGGCCAGGGTGGTGAGCACCATGATCGGCAGATCTCGCTGGATCATCACCGCATCCACGCCCAGGCCACGGCCTCCTGAAAAACGGTGGCACACACGCCCAGAATCAACAGCTGGTTGAGCAGATTGCTGCCGATCACGTTGCCGATCGCCAGATCAGCCTTGCCCCGATAGGCCGCCACCACGGAGGTGATCAGCTCCGGCATCGAGGTACCCGCCGCCACGATCGTGAGTCCGATCACGGTGGTGCTCACCCCCAGCGCCAGGGCCGCGCTGGTGGCGCCCTGCACGAGCAGCTGGGAGCCACCCACCAGCAAGCCGAGGCCGGCCGCCAGCTTGAGGGCGGCCACCTGGGGAGAGCCGGCCGCAGCCGCCCGGCCTCCCTAGGTTGCAGGCATGCAGCTGTCGCCGGCCCAGCCCGTGTGGTCACTGTGCGGCGAGGCGCTTCATGCTGCCCTGCAGACCACGGCCCAGGGGCTCAGCTCCACGGAGGCAAGCGAACGCCTGGCCCGGTTCGGGGCCAACGCGCTGCCGCCGGCCCCCAGGCGTCCGCTGATCCTGCGGCTGGGGGATCAACTGCTGCATGGGATGGCCCTGCTGCTCTGGGTGGCCGGTGCCCTGGCCTTTGCCGCGGGCACGCCGGCCCTCGGCTGGGCGATCTGGGCGGTGGTGCTGATCAACGGGCTGTTCTCCTTCTGGCAGGAGTACCAGGCGGAGCGCAGCCTGGAGGCCCTGCGGCGGGCCCTGCCCCAGCGGGTGCGGGTGTGGCGCGACGGCCAGCTGCAGGAACGGGACGCGGCCGAGCTGGTGCCGGGGGATCGGATCGCCCTGGAGGAGGGGGATCAGGTGCCTGCCGATGGCCGCCTGGTGGCCGCCAGCGCCCTGAGCCTCGACCTGGCGGTGCTCACCGGGGAGTCCCTGCCGGTGGCCCGCCATGCCCGCCCCATCCCCAGCGGGCGCGGCGACCTGCCGGTGCGCGAGCAGGCCAACCTGGTGCTGGCCGGCACCACCGTGGTCCAGGGACGGGGCGAGGCGTTGGTGTATGCCACCGGTGCCGAAACGGAGTTCGGCCATGTGGCCCGGCTCACCGCGGGCAGTGAGCGGGGCAAGAGCAGCCTGGAGCGGGAGGTGGGGCGGATCGTGCGCACGATCACCACCATCGCCGTGGCGATGGCCGTGCTGAGCTTCACCCTCAGCTGGCTGCTGGTGGGCCTGGGCCCCCTGCCCAGCCTGGTGTTCGCGATGGGGATCCTGGTGGCCAACGTGCCCGAGGGCCTACTGCCCACCGTGACCCTGGCCCTGGCGATCGCCGTGCGGCGGATGGCGCGGGAGCGGGCCCTGGTGCGCCGCCTCTCGGCGGTGCAGACGCTCGGCTCGGTGAGTGTGATCTGCAGTGACAAGACCGGCACCCTCACCTGCAACAGCATGGCCCTGCGCGCCACCTGGCTGCCCGGTGGCGACAACAGCCTGGAAGCGGCCCTGCTGGAGGGGGCCTGCCTCTGCTCCAACGCCCATCTCGAGCGCGGCGGCGGCGGCCCGCACTGGATCGGCGATCCCACCGAGGCCGCCCTGCTGGTGGCGGCAGATGAGCGGCAGATCGACAGGGAGAACCTGCGCCGGAGCCACCCCCGCCGGCGCGAGCTGCCCTTCGATTCCCGTCGCCGGCGGATGACGGTGGTGGTGGAGGCCGGCGACAAGGAGCTGCTGGCGATCACCAAGGGGGCACCGGTGGAGGTGATCGCCCACTGCAGCGCCCAGCTCGGTGCCGGCGGGCCCGTTCCCCTCAATCGGCAGGAACGTGAGCGGGTGCTGGCGGCCAATGACGCCCTGGCCAGCCAGGGTTGTCGGGTACTGGCGGTGGCCCGGCGCCGGGGCGATCACACCCTGCTGGACGCCCGGGCCGAAGAGCTGGAGCGGAACCTGGTGCTGGTGGGGCTGGTGGCCCTCTACGACCCGCCAAGGCCGGAGGTGCCCGAGGCGATCCGCCGCTGCCACCAGGCGGGCATCCGGGTCACGATGGTGACCGGTGACTACGGCCTCACCGCCCAGGCGATCGCCGAGCAGATCGGGCTGCTGGAGGGGCCCCAGCCCGCAAGCCTCGATCCGGTGCGGGTGATCGAGGGCAACCACCTCGACGGCCTCAGCGACGCCCAGCTGCGCCAGCTGCTCCGGTATCGGCGCCGGCTGGTGTTCGCCCGCATGGCACCGGAGCAGAAGCTGCGCCTGGTGCAGGCCTACCGCGCCCTGGGGGAGGTGGTGGCCGTGACCGGCGATGGCGTCAACGACGCCCCGGCCCTGCGCGCCGCCGACGTGGGGGTGGCCATGGGGCTGGTGGGTACCGATGGGGCCCGGGAGGCCGCCGACATCGTGCTGCTCGACGACAACTTCGCCACGATCGTCACGGCGGTGCGCTTCGGCCGTGGCGTGGTGGCGAACATCGGCAAGTTCCTGCCCTACGTGCTGGCCAGCAACGTGTCCGAGATGCTGCCCTTCCTGGCCATGCTCACCCTGGCCATCCCCGCCGCCCTCACGGTGCTGCAGATCCTGGCGGTGGATCTGGGCACCGATCTGCTGCCGGCCCTGGCCCTCGGCGCAGAGCCGCCGGAGGCGGGCAGCATGCAGAGCCCCCCGCGGCACCGGGATCAGCCGCTGCTCACCAGGGCCGTGATGCTGAGGGGCTATCTGCTGCTCGGCGCGGTGGAGGCGGGGCTGGCCATGGCCGCCTACCTGCTCGCCTGGCGGGCCGAGGGGGTGGGGCTGGCGCAGCTGCGGGCGCTGGCACCGGCACTCCTGGCCGGTACCGCAGAGCCGGCGTGGCAGGTCGTGCAGCGGCAGGCCTCCGCCGCCACCTTCACCACCATCGTGCTCGGCCAGCTGGGCGTGTTGATGGCCTGCCGCAGCGACCGGCAGCCGGTGCTGGGGCGCCCGGGCCTGGGCTGGCTGCGCCGGAACCCCCTGCTGGGGCTCGGCATCGGCAGCGAACTGGCGATCGCCGTCCTGCTGGTGCAGGTGGCCCCCCTGGCGGCCGTGCTGGAGCTGGCCCCCTTCCCGGCCGGCTGGTTGGGCTGGATGCTGCCCGTGCCGGTGCTGGTGGTGCTGGTGGACGACCTGCGCAAACGGCTGCTGGCCGGCCGAGATCAGCGGTGCTCGATCAGCTCGCTGGCGGGGTAGCGCACCTTGGCCAGGTTGGCGTACTTGTCGTCGGCTGCGCGGTAGCCGCAGGCGCACGCCACGCGGGTGCGGTAGGGGCTGGTCTCGAGGCCGAGGATGCGGTCGTACTCGGCAGGCGAGAAGCCCTCGATCGGGCAGGTGTCGATGCCGAGCAGGGCGGCCGAGGTCATCAGGTTGCCCAGGGCGATATAGAGCTGATTGCTGGTGAAGCGCTCGATCTCGGCGGCACGGGGACCATCGATCAGATCCACCTGGATCAGCTGGCGGTAGGCATCGAGGCTGGAGAGCTCCAGGCCGCGGGCAGCGGCTGTTGCAGCCACGAAGCGGTCGGCATCGGCGGCGCTGATCGTGCGCTTGGCCAGCAGCACCACCAGGTGGGAGCAATCGGTGATCTGGCTCTGGTTCCAGGAGTGGGGGCGCAGCTCCTGGCGCAGGGCCGGATCGTCGATCACCAGGAACTTCCAGGGCTGCAGGCCGTAGGAGGAGGGACTGAGCACCAGGCAGTCCTCCAGGGCCTGCCACTGCTCGGCCGGGATGGATCGGGCGGGATCAAAGCTCTTGGTGGCGTAGCGCCAGCGCTGGGCGGCGAGCAGCTCCTGAACCGCGATCGGCATGGTGGGAGGACAGAGGTCCGGCCAGTCAATCCGATGGCGGAACCCGGCGGCCTGGAGGCTGGCTGCAGGCCTGGTGGCTGCTGGTCTGAGAGCAGTCACTCGCCGGGTTGTCCATCCCCGTGCTGTAGGTTAAAGGGGATTCAACGACCACTCTCCAGCAGGTTTTCTTCCAGGCGACGAGTTCCGAAGGGTTTCCCAATCCGGCACGTCTCCAGCTCGGCCAGCGACTTTCTCCAGGGCATTCAACGAATCGCGTTCATAAGTTCGTTCATTTCATGACCATTTACGTGGGCAACCTCTCCTTCGACGCCGAAGTGGAGGACCTTCAGCAATTGTTCGCCGAGTACGGTTCGGTGCGCAAGTGCACCCTTCCCCTTGACCGGGAAACCGGCCGCAAGCGCGGTTTCGCCTTCGTCGAGATGGCTGAGGCCAACGATGAAACCAAGGCCATCGACGACCTCCAGGATGTGGAGTGGATGGGCCGGATGATCCGGGTGAACAAGGCCGAGCCCCGTCCCGCCGGTGGCGGTGGTGGTGGTGGCGGCAATCGCTGGTGATCCCAGCTGCCATCAGCTGCAGCCGCCCCCAGGGGCGGCTTTTTTCATGGGCTGCTGTTGCACTCCGTTACACTTGCTTCAGCAGATCGCCACCCGGCGGCTGAGTCCTGCCCCCGGCCATGGCCTGGGGTTCTCCGGAGCTGATCCCGATGCAAACCGACTACACCGCCGCCATCGTTGGCGTCACGGCCCTGGTGATCCTGCTCACGGCCATGACGGTGTTCGTGCTCAGCCGCCCCAGCGACCTGGCTCCCCGCAACCCGCGCTGATCAGCCAGGCTTCGGGATCGAAGCGCAGCGCCGCGTACTGCAGCGTCCTGTCACGGCAATAGGCCTCCCGCCCCTGGCAGAGCACGGGGCGGTGCCGGCAACCCGCCCCATGGGCCTGGGTGGTGAGATCCCCCAGCCGCCCGGGTGCCACGGGGTGCTCCATGCCGAGCACCACCCCCACACCATCGACGTTGAACTGCACCAGGATCACCGGAAACGGCGGCCGCCGATCTCCATCGAGGCGGAGCCAGCCATCGAGGGGCCAATGGGTCGGACCCACGTCCATCGCCGCCAGGGCAGCGGAGAAGCGCAGCCACAGCCGGTTGAGTTCCAGCTCACCCTGCGCAATCGCGAGCTCAGGCGGATCCTGCGCCCGCATAGTGCTGACGGGATCGGGCTTGGTGGCGTCAAGTTTGACAAGATCCTCGTTGATGGTGTTGCTCACAGTTCCCTCCTTTCCTTACAACACGTTTCTGACCAAAGTGGCCTGACAAAACAGGCCTGAAAAACTGTCTTGATTGGGCAGGCACCAGACAGCACGAGCTCCGCCCTGATTCCCCGGAATTCAAGGAGAAACAGCTGCAAAGCCGCGCTGAAACGACCTGCCGCAGCTCCCATTGCCCTGGGTCTGAGTTGATTCTATGGAAGTCGCCAATGTGGTGAGGGCGCCGCATTCATTCGTAACCCGAATCGTGTCGGCCGAAAGTGACACACAAGGGCTGCAGATCGCGGGCGGAACTGATGCTTGAGCCGCCACATCACAGTGTATGACCGCCGCTGAACGCCCCTGAGCGTGCTGCCTACGGTCCGGAAAGCACGCCAAACCGAAGCCCGCGCCAGCCATGACCGAACTCGGCAAGTGCCCCTTCAACCACGGCGCCGCCCCGATGGCGGTGGCAGGCCGCGGCCCCGCGCCGCGCGACTGGTGGCCCCAGCAGCTCAACCTGGCGATCCTCCACCAGCACAACCCGGCGTCCAACCCGCTGGGCGAGGCGTTCAACTACTCCGAGGCGTTCGAGACGCTCGACTACCAGGCCCTCAAGCGCGACCTGATCGCCCTGATGACCGACTCCCAGGAGTGGTGGCCGGCCGATTGGGGCCACTACGGCGGCCTGTTCATCCGCATGGCCTGGCACAGCGCCGGCACCTACCGCACCGCCGATGGCCGGGGCGGCGGCGGCACCGGCAATCAGCGCTTCGCGCCGATCAACAGCTGGCCTGACAACGGCAACCTCGACAAGGCCCGCCGGCTGCTGTGGCCGATCAAACAGAAGTACGGCAACCGCATCTCCTGGGGCGACCTGATGATCCTGGCCGGCAACGCGGCCCTCGAATCGATGGGGCTGCGCACCTTCGGCTTCGGGGGCGGTCGCGCCGACATCTGGCAACCCGAAGAAGACATCTACTGGGGCAACGAAACAACCTGGCTGGGCGATGAGCGCTACAGCGGCGATCGCCAGCTGGAAAACCCGCTGGCCGCCGTGCAGATGGGCCTGATCTATGTGAACCCCGAAGGCCCGAACGGCGAACCGGATCCGGTGGCCTCCGGCCGCGACGTGCGCGAGACCTTCGCGCGCATGGCCATGAACGACGAGGAGACCGTGGCCCTCACCGCCGGCGGTCACACCTTCGGCAAGGCCCATGGCGCCGGCAGCGCCGAGCTGGTGGGCCCCGCTCCGGAAGGCGCGCCGCTGGAGGAGATGGGGCTGGGCTGGCGCAACCGCCACGGCAGCGGCAAGGGAGCCGATGCCACCACCAGCGGCATCGAGGGTGCCTGGAAACCCAACCCCACCCGCTGGGACATGGGCTACTTCGACATGCTCTTCGGCTACGAGTGGGAGCTGATCAAGAGCCCCGCCGGCGCCTGGCAGTGGCAGGCGAAGAACTGCCGCGAGGAACACCTGATCCCCGACGCCCACATCCCCGGGCTCAAGCACCCGCCGATGATGACCACGGCGGATCTGTCGCTGCGCTTCGATCCGATCTACGAGCCGATCTCGCGCCACTTCCACCAGCACCCGGAGGCCTTTGCCGACGCCTTCGCCCGCGCCTGGTTCAAGCTCACCCACCGCGACATGGGGCCCAAGACCCTTTATCTCGGCCCTGAAGTGCCCGCCGAGGAGCTGATCTGGCAAGACCCGATCCCGGCGGTGAACCATCCCCTGGTGGACGGGGCCGCCATCGCCGACCTCAAGGCGCGCGTGGCCGCCTCCGGGCTCAGCGTGGCGGAGCTGGTGAGCACCGCCTGGGCCTCGGCCTCCACCTTCCGCGGCTCCGACAAGCGCGGCGGCGCCAACGGCGCCCGGGTGCGCCTGGCGCCGCAAAAAGACTGGGCCGTGAACCAGCCCGAGCAGCTGCAGCGGGTGCTGGGCGTGCTCGAAGGCATCCAACAGGCGTTCAACGCCTCCCGCAGCGATGGCGTGCGGGTGTCACTGGCGGATCTGATCGTGCTGGCCGGTGGCGTGGGCGTGGAGCAGGCCGCCGCCGCCGCCGGCCAGCCGCTGGAGGTGCCCTTCACACCGGGCCGGATGGATGCCAGCCAGGAGCACACCGATGCGGCCTCGTTTGCGGTGATGGAGCCCCAGGCCGATGGCTTCCGCAACTGGCAGAAGGGGCCGATGAGCGTGGCAGCGGAGCACCTGCTGGTGGACCGGGCCCAGCTGCTTGGCCTGAGCGCCCCGGAGATGACCGTGCTGGTGGGCGGCCTGCGGGTGCTGGGCGCCAACACCGGCGGCAGCCGCCATGGCGTGTTCAGCGAGCGCCCCGGTGTGCTGAGCCCCGACTTCTTCGTGAACCTGCTCGACATGGCGACCACCTGGGCCCCCGTCGATGAGACCGGCGAGCTGTTTGAGGGCCGCGATCGCCGCAGCGGGGCGCTGCGCTGGAGTGGCACCCGGGTGGATCTGGTGTTCGGCTCCAACTCCCAGCTGCGGGCGATCGGCGAGGTGTATGCCCAGGCCGATGGCGCCCCTCGATTCGTGTGCGACTTCGTGAGCGCCTGGGTGAAGGTGATGGAGGCTGATCGCTTCGATCTCAGGCGCTGAGCAGAGGCTCGGCAATGGTCGCCAGCAGCTGCTCCGCGGTTTCCAGCGCCTGCGGACAGAAGCGTCTGGCCAACCTGCGGAAGCGACCGCTGGTCACCTTGCCTCCCCAGCAGTGGAGCAGGTTGGCCGGTTCGCCCTGCTTGAGCAGAGGTTCGGCGTCCCGGGGAGAGAGGTTGTAGCGGCGGGGAAGCTCCAGCACGGAAGTGTGGCTGGCGGCAATGGCCCGGGCCAGGGCCAGTTGGTCATGGCGCCCGAACCGCCGCCATTCGCGATGCCACGCCTCGAACAGCGCCGTGCTGGCAGTACTGCGCCTCCAGAGGATCAGGCCACTGTTGAACTGGCGAGTGCTGGGGGCCAGTCGCTCCAAGGTGTAGGCCACCTCCTCCGGGGCGATGTGGTCGCACAGGCCGATCTCCGGCAGCCGGTCGGGCACGAGGGCCACGTCGCCCTGTTCAAGGATGCTCCAGAGACTGGTGAGGGGCTGCACCGGCAGCATGTCCGCATCCAGGTAGAGCGTGTCCCGGTGGCTGCTGAAGTTGTAGATGCGCGTTTTCACGGCCCGGGACAGGCTCAGATCTGTGCCGACGGGCACTGGCTGCAGCAGATGGGCCTCGAGGCCATGGCGATCGAGAGGCAACTCGGCCAAAGCGGACAGATCCGACACAACGGTGATCGGCAGATGGGGATGGAGAGCCCGCAGTGCCAGGGCACTGATCAGAGCCGCTTCCAGATAACCGAACTGCTGAACCGCGAGATAGACAACGCCCCGATCAGCCATGCAGATGCAACCCAGCACAGACAATGGAACCATGTCCTGGAATTCCCAGGCGAGAGCGGCCGGCCTCAGGCACCATCGGAAATCGGCAGGTAATCAGTAAATCAGACATGGCCAACATACCCCCCCGGCCACAAGAAATAAGACCATCTACCATCCTCTCCCATGGCCAAAGTGTTCGGGAGCACCATTCAACCCAGCCGCCCGCGGCTTAAGCACACACTGCGAGCCAGATCGCTGGCTGGGCAAGATCCCGGCTGGCTCTGAGTGCCTAGCAGCACTGCCTGGTGCAGGCTGCTCACCGCTTGACCCCAGCTCAGAACGTGAGGTGCGTCTGACCCGCAAAAAGGCCCACGTAGCGTTCGTTTCCATCCAGCCGCTGAAACACGAACTGGCAGATCGGCAAACCCGGTGCAACCGCCAAGGGCGCCGGGCCAAAATTGCTCATCTCCAGCACCTGTTGGCTGTCAATACCGGGCCCCATGAATGGAGCGCTGATGTGAACCATCAAGCCGAGACGGGCAAAGCGGCTGCGACCCTCCAGCCACCCACAGATCCCGGGCCCGAGGGTGAGCCGCTCGCGGGTGATGCCCAGCACGGTTTCCCCGGGCATGATCAGGATGCTGCCACCCTGTTCAACCTCGATCTTGTCGGTGAAGGCGCGGTAATCGGTGTCGTCGCCCACCTCGATCACCTGGTGCACCTTGCGGAACACGCGAAAGGTGCTGGCCAGGGTGAGATCCACAGAGGCAGGTCCAACCCGTTCCGTGCAGAAGGGCGAGATTGTGATGGCCCCCTCGGCGATGGCTTCGAGGATGGCCTGCTTGCCGAGAACGGACATGGTGCGTGATACCGGGCTGAAACCGTAGTCGGCAGCAAGCAGGAGCTGGCCCACCCCAGTTCCGGCCCGGCGCATGACGTGACCCGCCGGATCCTGGGGGAAGACGTGACCCAGAGCGACTCCTACACGGAGCGCGTGAAACGGATGGTGGGCAAGGTTCACCTTCAACCGCAATGGCATCACCCGCTGCGAGGAAGGCAGGGGAGCCAACCTGACGGGCCGTCCGAAACCACGACGCTGCGCACGTTCAGGGTCGATCGAGAAGCCTGCCGCTCACGTACTTGTGAAGGACACTGGTGATCAGGGTCTGGTAGGGAATGCCCTCCTGCAGTGCACGGGCACGCAAGGCGCCTAAATCCTCACTGGTGAGGCGAATGTTGATGCGCTGATCCTTGCTGGCCGTTGATCTTGCGGAGGCTTCCAGGCGGGAGCGCTCTGCCGCCGTAGCCACGGAACGGAGAGTGCCCGCTTCGAAGGCTTCCAGGATCTCCTGCTCTTCTTGATCAAGGGGGTTCATGGTGCGTCTCCTGGGCGGTAGGCGATGGTGGCTTTGCGGCTGGGAATGATGGTTTTGAGAAAGAGGTGATCTTCGGCCTCGACAGAAGGCACCAGATGGACATAGCCGGAGATCAGAACGACAAGAATGCGCTGGCCTGGGTAGCGGGCCTGGTTCGGATGCTCAACGATGTCGAGCAGATCACCGGATTCGATGGCAACCACCACGGCCTCGAAGGAAACGCCTCGTTGAAGCTGAAGGACCTCGTTCTTGGCTGAGCTCCAGCGAAAGGGCTTCATGGCAACACCATAAGACTCTGTGTGCCTTTTGTCATCAGTCTTTGGGTGGGGGACTGGGGCGGTACAGCCAGAAGGGATCCCAGCAGGTGCGATGGCCTGACGGGCCGCGGATTTGCCGTGCAACAAGCCAGCCCCGCCCCGGCGCAGGATGTGGCCCGGCGGATCCTGGGAAGCGGATGGTGGGCACGTGCTCACCGGAAATGGCATCACCGCCTACGGCAAAGGCGCCTACAGCCTTATCGGCGGCGACGAGCTGCTGTAGCTATGCCGCGAGCGCCTTGATGCCTTCCACGAGCAACGCGGCGATGAGGTGTTTGCCCACCGCAGCCGCCATCGCACCCCGATCAGCGGCTCGGTGAACAACAGGGTGCTAACCCGCGCCCGGGGCCGCTGCGAGTACTGGGGAGCCCATGAACATCAAAGGGCCCTGGAGGTGGACCACATCGTGCCCAGGAATCAGAGCGGTTCCGACGCCATCACCAACCTGCAAGCCCTCTGCTTCCGCAGCAACGCCGGTAAGCGCGACACCGATTCCACCGGCTTCAGCGATCTGCAGGCCAGCTACGCCCTGCGCGAGGCCGGCTGCGTGTCTGCGTGCTGGAGGGCAGCGGCCGGGTGCTGCTGGAGAACGAACTGGCGCTCTGCATCGCCGATGCCTATCCGGTGACGCCTGGGCACAGCCTGGTGATCCCGCGGAGGCATGGATCCCGAAACCAGATCAGGTGGGCTGGAACGGTTCGATGGAGGGCAGCACGCCGCCCAGGGCCTGTTGGGCCAGTTCAGCAAGCAGACCCTGAGAATGAGAGAAAAGATCGCCCCATCGCTCCTCGCTCTCCATCTCTGGGACCAGCAGGGCCGCTAGAGCATCCTGCTCTTGCGGTGGCAGCTTGGCTGCGGAGGCGATCGCGGCTGCGAGGGCCTGAGTCATGGCATCTTAACGCCAGTTGAACAACGCTAACTGGGGGTGACAGCCCTAGGCGGCCCAGGCCACCCTCAGGATCCCCCCATGCCCCCAACCCCCTCCCCCACCTACGAGCGCCTACGCGACACCATCGCCAAGCGCATGCGGATGAGCCACGTTGACCAACCCCTGATGCTCATGGAGCTCCTGGGACGCGGATTGGCCAGGCAACAGCCAGCCCGGCCTCCCGCGCAGGACGTAGCCCGCCGAATCCTGGGGGAGGACGTGACCCAGACCGATTTCTGCGCCGCCCCAATGGGCTTGACGTCATCAGGATTGTGGCCGATGAGGCGCTCGGCCCAGCGCTAATGGCGAAACGCTTTTCAAGGCGGCGGCGGGGAGGTTGCCAGACGATCGCGAATCCAGATGGGATCTCGGCGGCAATCAAGGATGGCGTAGATATCGATCGATGATTCGTTGACCAAGTAGTAGAGCGCGAACGGAAACCGCTTGATCAACATCCGATAAAATCCAGCGAGCTTTAGATGAGTGCCAGCGTAGAGGGCTAATGCCTGCACATCAGAATCAATAGCAGCAAGAAAGGTATTGCCAAGGCCCGGACTTTGTCGCTCGTAGAACGACCATCCGCTACGCAGATCATCCTTGGCGGCCTCAAGGAGTCTGATGTTCATGTCGCTCTGTTTTAAGCTCAGCGATGGCGTCGTCCCAGTTCAGAAACTTGGCACTGCCCTGCTGTACTTGCTCTCTCCGGCGCTGCAACTCTTCGCTGTGCCAAGCCGGTGACTCAACCTGATCGGGGGTGGCCGAGAGGTCTGCCCAGAGGAGCTCCATGGCCACGAGCTTCTCTTGCAGGCTCATCCGGCTCAGTGGAAGGTTCATCGCCATCAGCCCGATGCTCGAAGCAGACACAGGGTCAATCTTAGGGCTGATCCAGTCAAGAGATCGACCATGACCAATGCAGGCGGGGCAGTTACATCCGATCAGCTCCACCCCCTGTCACCCCCTGCCCCAGCACTGCCCTCGCAGCGCCAAAATCCCCCCATGCCCCCAACCCCCTCCCCCACCTACGAGCGCCTGCGCGACACCATCGCGAAACGCATGCGCATGAGCCACATCGACCAACCCCCGCGCAGGACGACGTAGCCCGCCGGATCCTGGGAAGCGCATGGTGGGCAAGGTTCACCTTCAACGGCATCACCCGCTGCGAGCGCGGCAGCTACACCCTGCGCGTGGCGGGCTGTTTGTTCTGCGTGCTGAAGCTCATCACAGGGCGGATGGCGCGGCCAGAGAACGAACTGCGATCAGATCCTGATCTCCAATCGCTCGGATGCTGCTCCTTGAAAGCGTCAACAGCGATTGGGTGCGACCCGAAGCGGCAACAAACTCAACCTCGTAGTTTGCAGGGTCGTGTATAGCCACGACAGCACCGAGATCCCCCAACTGCAGACCAGCATCAGGTATGTCGTGGGTGAGAGCAACCGTTTGGTGCAAGACGAACATGACTTACTCCGGAAATGCGGTGACGAGCCTTGGCTGGCTGGAGTGATCGGGGATCAGCCAAACCGTTCTGAATGGCCTGGCTGATCCATTCGGGCCCTTTAACGTAGCACTGATGACAACTTTCGTCCCATAGGCGCTGCTCTCGATCCTCTCAACCGTGCCAGTCTGTCCATGCTGGAGCAGATCATCCCGAAGACGTGTCCAGGATACAGCGGTGTAACCAAGTGAGCGAAATACCCTGGCCTTAAAGCGACCGACAGGATGCCTGTCTGAGAGCAGGTAGTCGCAGATCTTGGCCTCGTCAACAAGTGCGTGGTCTGCATGGGGGAGCATTCGTGGGCCAGGGTGATCGCCAGGGGCCTCTCCTTTACAAGTGCCACCCCCCGTCTCACCCCAGCAAGGATGCCCCCATTGCTCACTGGAGGATCTTCCTCGCGTCCTTGAGGAGCAGAAGCAGTTGCTGCTGGCGCAGCGGCGATGCAGTGAATCCGAACCGGGTATAGAAGCGTGCTGCGTCTTCGTCGATGGGATGGGTCAGGATCGCCCGAATTCCGGCCTGCTCGGCGATCACCAGCGTCCGACGGATCGCGTCCTGAAGCATCCCAACACCGATGCCACATCCTTGGTTTTCCCGTGTCACGGCGAGCCTGGCCAGGATGACCACGGGCAGTGGAAATCGCCCCATACCCTGACGGATGCGCTCTGGGGCCTCCACCGTGTCGACCTGGCCCACGGTGAGGCTGAAAGTGCCGGCGACGCGGTTCTCCTCGTCGGCGACGACGAACGTTCGGGCCGAGCCACCGGTCTGCGCCTGGCGAGCGTGGTGCTGGAGCCAGTGATTGAGCGTGGGCTTGCCGCAGTCAAAGCCTTGCAGCTCGTGCTGGATGGCCAGCGGCTCCGGCGGGCGCCAGGTCACTGGGCGTCCCAGGGTGGCTGCCTGGCGAACAGATCACGGAGACCCTCGTTGGCCTGTTCGGGGCGGTCCAGCAGATTCATCAGGGCCTGGGCCTGGGAGTCCGAGACCATGAACAGGCGCTGATCAAGGAGCGCCTGTTCAGCAGCGAGGCAGGCGCTGTCGAGGATGAAGTCGGTGAGCGACTTGTGGGTGACCTCGGCGGCACGGCGCAGCACGGCTTCCTGTTCCGGTGTGGCGCGCAGGCCGAGCCGGGCTGAGCGCGCAGGAGGCGAAGCTCCGATGGCAGCCATGGCGAACTCTCCCCTACTTGAGCAGCTGGTCAACGTTAGTACAAACGACGCACGCAAGCGGTGAGGAGGGGTCCCGCAAGGCTCAGACCACCAAGCCAAGGATCTGCCCCACAATCGCCATCACCTCCTCCAGTTGCGCGTCGTTCAGTCGCCCGATCGGATGGGGGCGTGCACCCCTGGCGCGCCAGTCGAAGGATTTGAGTTGCTGGCAGAGCACATAGCTGTGGGCACCCGGCCGATCGGGGATGGGGCCGAGGTCCACAGCAAGGGTGGAACCACGGTTGTAGGGCGCTGAGGTCATGGCGCAGCCCACAACCAGGCCCACGGTGGTGTGAAAGGAAGCGCTGGACAGCACCGCAAAGGGATGGTGATCCTTCATCTCGCGGCCGGCCTGGGGGTTGTGGTCGATCCAGATCACGTCACCGCGATCGGGCACCCACGCCTGGCCCCCTCGGCGGGGGCTCACTCGACGACCTCAGCCCCGAGCGGAGGGAAGGCCATGGCCTCTGTGGGTTCGCCAGGCATGGGCTCGTAGGCCGCCAGCCGTTCGGCCAGAGACAGGCGAGGCTGAACCGGCCTGATCAGTACCCCACCTTCCACGACGGAGAGTTCCACGGCCTGATCTTCCTGCAGCCGAGCCTCCCGGGCGATGGCTGCGGGCAGGCGAATGCCGAGGCTGTTGCCCCAGCGGCGCAGGGCCTGGCGCGAAGGGGTGGCGGCCATGGCAATGAGGTGTTTAAACAGAAGTATAGACGCTTCAGGCGGCTCGGGCACAGCCACACCCGAAGCCGGGTTGGCTGCAGCCGCAAGCCCTGCTCATGCCATTGGCTGGATGGGCTCGATCGCCGGCAACACGCTGATCAGAGCCTGCCTGGCCAGCTTCAGATCATGGCTCCCTTGCATCCGCAGCCAGAAACCATCGCTCAGGCCGAAGAAACGGCACAGGCGCAGATCGGTGTCGGCCGTGATCGCACGCCGCCCTTTCACGATGGCGTTGATGCGGCTCTCCGGTACGCCGATCGCCAGCGCCAACCGGTACTGGCTGATCCCCATGGGCCGCAGAAACTCCTCCAGCAGCACCTCGCCCGGGGGCACGAGCATCACGTCAGTGGTAGTCAACGATTTCGACGTCCTCTGGCCCTGCTTCTGTCCAGACAAAGCAGAGCCGGAACTGGTCGTTGATGCGGATGCTGTGCTGGCCATGGCGGTTCCCCTTGAGCGGCTCCAGGCGATTGCCTGGTGGAACTTGTAGATCGTTGAGGCAGGCGGCCGCATCGAGGATGGCGAGCTTGCGGAAAGCCACTCGGGCCAAGCTTCCAAAACGGCGCCCCGGCTTCCCCTCAAAGAGGGCCTGGGTGTCGCGGCACCGAAACGACCGGATCACACCGTTACCTTACCACCGCCAGACGTAGGCACGCAAGGCGGTGGAGCAGGACGAAGGCGATCACGAGCTGACATGGCGGCCTGACTTGCCTGTGTTCCTCTCCCTTCCAATGCCACCCCCGTCACACCCCAGCCAGGATGCCCCCATGCCCCCGCACCCCTCCCCCACCTACGAGCGCCTCCGGCACACCATCGCCGAGCGGATGCGCATGAGCCACATCGATCAACCCTTGATGCTCATGGAACTGCTGGGCCACGGATTTGCCAGGCAACAGCCAGCCCAGCCCCGGCGCAGGACATTGCCCGGCGGATACCGGGAAGCGGATGGTGGGCCGCGTGCTCACCGGCAACGGCATCACCCGCTACGGCGAGCGCGACGCGCTGCTGCAGCTATGCCGTCAGCGGCTGGTCGGGTTCCGTGTGCGACCGGGGGTGAGGAGGTGGCTTGTTTCATTGTTGAGAAGCCTGCGGCTTCGGCCATCGCTCACGCCACCGCAGCCCGATCAGCAGCTCGGTGATGTATCGGGTGCTCACAAGGGCACGGGGCCGCTGCGGGTGCTGCGCTGCCAGGCTGTTGTTCAGCAAACACCGCATCAGCGGGCCCTTTCGCTGCACTGACGGACTGAAACGCGGTGGTGTCGGCCTCGGTGTGGATACGGGGGGCTGACGCGAAGGCCTCAGCTCCCCATGTAACGCTCCACCCTCAGGCCGTTGCCTGATCACGGTGACCTTTCCGCCAGGCCTTGAAGTCGGCACTGAGCTCGTCTTCGCTGAGACAGATACGCGCCAGTTCTGCCTGCATCAGCCGGCCAGCCTCCAACACCTTCTGCCGATCACTCAGGTTGCCCTGCTGGGGCAAGGGCACGTAGAGACCAATGGTGCGGCCATGACGGGTCACCTCGATCGGCGTGGACGATTCCAGATGGGAGGCCAGCCTGGCCCTGAGTTCACGGATGCCAATACGGGTTGCCACGCCTTACTCCCGCTAAATGTGTACACATCTTAGGACTGGCTGGGGAAGTCGGACGGCAATGGCGGTAGCGGGTGTGGACTGGGGCGGCACAGCGAGACGCGGAGCCGGGTTGGCTGCAGCCTCCACGCGCCAACACCAGAAGGGATCCCAGCAGGGTCGCCTTCCTGACGCGCCGCCCAAAGACGACCCTGGCCAGAATGGCGGCATGAACAGCGTCGCCCCGCCACCGATCGACCAGCGCCTCCAGGGGATGGCGGCTTTGATCTGTCAAAGGATCCCAGGCGCGGAAGTGCGCCTGTTCGGCTCCCGGGCTCGCGGCACGGCGGGACCGGAATCGGACATCGACCTGTTGATCACCGCACCGGATGCCTGGCTTGAGGGCCACCACCGCTTCGAGGTGCTCAACGAGCTCTGGGACGAACTGGCCCAGGCGGATGTGTCCCTCGACCTTCTGCTCTATTCGCAGCAGGAGTGCCAGGAACGCCGCCACTGGCGCAGTCGCGTGATCGGCAGGGCCTATCGGGAGGGGCGCTTGCTCGATGGTGCTCTCTGAGGCGGAAGGCCTGCTGAAGATCGCCACTGCCGACCTGGAGACGGCTGAGGCCAGCAGTGATCCCGCCGTGTTCCGGGAGGGTGCCTGGGGGTTCTGGCTTCAGCAGGCCGTGGAGAAGGCGTTGAAAGCCTGGCTGCTGCATCTGGACGTTGGTGCGCCGCTCACCCATGATCTACACGGCAGATCTGGAGCCGTTGGCTCAGCTCACCGTCTACGCCGTGCAGTTCCGTTATGACGCTGATCCCATCCCTCTGGGGCTGGATCGAGCGCACGACAACCGTCAGGTGAAAGCGCTGCTGGCGCGGGTGAACGCACTGATCCTGCCATGTTCTGACAGTGACCCTTGATGGGGTCTCCCATGCCCCCAAACCCTTCCCCCACCTACGAGCGCCTCCGGCACTCCATCGCCGAACGGATGCGCATGAGCCACATCTACCAACCGCTGATGCTCATGGAACTGCTGGGCCGCCACAGCCCGGCCCCGCCGCAGGACATCGCCCGGCGGATCCTGGGGGAGGACGTGACCCAGATCGACTACTACACGGAGCGGGTGAAACGGATGGTGGGCCGCGTGCTCACCGGCAACGGCATCACCCGCTATGACGATGGGGTCTACAGCCTGATCGGCGCGGAGGAGCTGAGCGACAGCGAGCGCGACGCGCTGCTGCAGCTGTGCCGCCAGCGGCTGGACGGGTTCCGCGAGCAACGGGGAGAGGAGGTGTTCGCCCATCGCTCCCGCCACCGCACCCCGATCAGCGGCTCAGTGAAGAACCGGGTGCTCACCCGCGCCAGGGGCCGCTGCGAGTGCTGCGGCGCCCATGAACACCAGCGGGCCCTGGAGGTGGACCACATCGTGCCGAAAAGCCACGGCGGCTCCGACCACCTCAGCAACCTGCAGGCCCTCTGCTTTCGCTGCAACGCCGGCAAGCGCGACACCGACACCACCGACTTCCGCGGCCTGCAGGCCTGCTACGCCAGGCGCGAGGCGGGATGCGTGTTCTGCGCGCTGGAGGCCAGCGGCCGGGTGCTGCTGGAGAACGAGCTGTCGCTCTGCATCGCCGATGCCTATCCGGTGACGCCTGGGCACAGCCTGGTGATCCCGCGGCGCCATGTGGCCGATGGGTTGGCGTTGCACCAGCCGGAATGGAACGCGGTGGTGGAGCTGCTGAAGCAACGGCGGGAGCAGCTGAGTGCCCAGGACGCCTCGATCAGCGGCTGGAATGTGGGGCTGAACTCAGGCGAAGCGGCGGGGCAGACAGTGCTTCATGCGCACTGGCATCTGATTCCGAGGCGGGATGGGGATTGTGAGGAACCACGGGGTGGGGTGAGGGGGGTGATTACTGGGAGGCAGGGGTATTGAGACCGAACGCTCAGCATCAGCGGCGGCGAGAAGCGACGTCCGCTGGATGCTGTTGTTCGGTGGCTTTTTATCTATGCGTATTCATAGTTCCGGCAGTACAGGTTCGTTATGATTTATACTTGATGATTGACAATCAAGAGCAACTCTTTAATTCGCTGCTGGCCTACTGAGTTGGTTGAAATTGCAATGCTTGAGCCAAACGTAACGCCAGCTGGCGCTGCGCCGGAGCTAAATCCCGCAAGGCTTGGATCGGTCGCGGGGTTCAGAGATATGGGGCTGTTATTCCATGTAAGGGTTGGTGTTCCACTGCCGCTGGCAAACTTCACCACCAGCTGAAGAGAAAGAATGCTCAGGTTGACGCCCTGGCTGCTGATGAAATAGGGCAACCAGTTGCGGTCGAGCGTGAATGAGTCGGTTCCGGTGGAAATCAAGCGATACCAGAGATCTGGATGGTCGCGGCGAAGATCAAACGCCTGGAACAGGCCTGTTCGGCCTGTCTTCAGGATCATCTGATTCAGCCCCGAGCGTAGGTTACTCTGCACCGAAGCACGGAAACCCCCGCCTCCATCGCGAGCTGTGTAGCGGAAATGAAAGACCACATCGGCAATGGTAGAATAATCGAAGCTTCGCAGGGTGGTGGGGAGCTCCAGGGCATAGGTGCCGATGGCGCCGCTGCCTTCAAAGGGGAGATAGCGGTCGTCCTCAAGATTTACGCTGAACAGGCCGGCATCCTCCAAGGCGCGGCTTAGGGTAATTGTCTGCACAGAACCGACGTTGTAGCGAAAGCGTGGGTCGTTGCCAGGATCCTCGGCATAGGGATCACTTCCGGCAGGGCCTCCACTGTTTATCGTTGTGGCGATGCGCACACGGTTGGAGGTTTGCGTGAGCTTCAGGGCAACGGACCCATGTGGTCCAATGACGCAGGGCACCGAGATGCTCAATGATTTGATGCGGCGGAAATAGTGGCCAGGTTGCTCCAGATCGAAATAGGCCTCAGGGATCTGCACCACACATTTTCCGCTGCTGCGCAGTTCCACCAGGGCGATCGGATCCAGCCGCGCCAAGGAGACATGGGTGGTGAGTTCCAGTTCGCGGCGATTTCTCTGGTGGTAGGCCGTTTCCATGCGGCGCAGGTCAGCCTGCAGGCGCTCGGCGGCCAGCAGGCCCTTGCGGCTGTCCTGCCAGTGGCCGGGCTGGATGAACGCGTCGATGGTGCCGAGCTCATACTGGTAGCAACGCTCTGTCGCCTTCGCTGCCTCCGTGGCCAGCTTGTGTAGATCTCGGGAGAGTGCCTGCAGCTGACCCACCATCCAGTCGTAAAGCTCCTTGTTGGTGAACTTGGAGCGCAGGTAGGTGGCTTCCGCAGACTGCTGCTCGCTGCGGATCTGCTGAACGCGGAGCTGTTCCTCGGCAATGCGCTGGCGGATCTGAGTTGTTTGGATTTCGATCTCAGCGCGTTCGATTTCACGCTCATAATTACGGACAGTGTTTTGCCAGTCCTCGTGTCGAACTTGAAAGCTTCCTTGCTGGCTGAGCATGCTGCCGGCTTTATCCAACGCTGCACTAATCGCACCTACCGCACCTACGACAAAGTCTCTTGCGCTTGATGCATACTCTCTGCCGCCGGTTTGAGCGTTAACTGTCGGAGACCCACCAAAGCCAGCCGCCCCGATCATGAAATTGGGGATGAGCGACAGTCCACCCGAAGCCGCGTAGCCAATCGCAACTACAGTTTGAAGTGCCAGAGAGGCTCCGTAGGACACGGTCGCTGCATCCTCCCAGGCATTCATGTAGGGCCTGCTGGCATAGAACCTCTGGGATTCCTCATGCATCTGCTTGCCTGTGCGTGCGCTCACCACCGCCTGGATGGCTGCCTTGATCTCCTGGCGCATTGCCTCCTGTTGCTCCTTGAGTAGGCGTCCTTCGTGATCGGTGCGGAGATGCTGCAGGCCTTCGCCATCGGCGGCGGCGAGGGCCTGCTCCAGCTTCTGGGAATATCCGGCGGCCACCGAAGCGAGATCAATGGCATGGCGCAGCATCACCCGGAAGCGGTAGGGCGGCATGGGCGCACTGAGGCTGCTGAGGATCTCACCAATGGAGAGCCCAGCCGCTGAGGCCTGGATCAGCGCTTCCACCGACAAGGGCGGAGCGAGCAAGCTGAGATCACGCTCCACCCCATCGATGGTGCGGCTGTTGCGCAGATTGAACTGACGCTCCGCCAGAGTGTCCCAGATTTCAAACAGCTTTTCGCTAGGGGGGATGCAAAAGTAGAGGCTGGCAAAGTTGATGGGAGGCGCCGGTGAGGCAGGCGCGGCGGGCAGCTCTGCCCCACCTTGGGGCAGCACGGAGAGATCCGGAAGAAGATTTTCCAGCCGGCAGAGGGCATTGCCGAAGGCATCAAGGCGCGCTTCGAGCTGGTTGTAGGTTTCTGGAGGCACCTCCAAGGCCTGCGGCACCACCTGCGGTCGGGGGCCCAGCAAACGCTCTGCACGCGAATAGTCGAGGCTGGCCATCACCAGATCCTCCAGGCTGTCGCGGCGGAAGAACTGGTCGCCGCGCTCCAGGTACAGGCGTACGGTGAGATGCACCATCGCCTGCTGGAAGGCCACCGTGCGGGAGCGGGCCACCAGGTAGGGCTTAAAGGGATCGCGTCTCCATTGATCCACGGCAGCTACCAGTTCCGTTTCCGTGGCTCCTGTTGGATCGTTGGCAAGGCGGTTGAAAATCCCGTCGATACGCTGATTGGTGTAATCGGTGGAGCGGCGCTGATAGAACGGCTTGGTCATCCAGTAGCGCGCTCGCGTGGGATCTCCCTGAAGAGTGGGATCTCCGGCCAGCCCGCGGGGATCAAAGATGTAGCGCAACCAGGTTTCCGCTTCGTCGTAGCGCTGTGCAGCAATAAACATGCTTGCCATCAAGTGGGGAGCATGGAATGTGAGCTCCCAGTTGTAGGCGGCATAGGCGCTGGTGACACCAAACTCCAACTCCTCAACTGGGTAAGGCGTCACAATCTGAGGCGAGGGCCCATAGCCTGCCAAGGCGTTGCCGAAATCAAAACTACCTTTGGCCAATTGGGTATCGCGGCTGAGCAGCATGTTGATGCCGCCTTGAAAAAAGCGCTGGCGCAGGAAGCAAAGCCGTGGATGATAGAAATTCTTTACCTCAAAGCCAAAGGGCAACGTGAAATACGCAATGACTTCTGCAAAAATCCGTTCCAGCTCTGGATCGCGGAACAGGTCGTTCCATACAGCATCTGCCTGCTGGGCGGAGGATGCCGAGCCGAATCGGCCGAGATAGATCTGAAACTGGGCTGCGATGTCTACGATTAGCTTATGAAGATTGCTGAATGTTTTGATCGTCGTGCGGTTCCCATCTTGATCAAGAGGACCATACCAGCCTGGGACAAGGATATAGCCACGCAGGTTATCCTCAAAGAAGAATGGCATTCCTGTGCCATAGGCCTTAAACTGGTTGTCACTCAGGCCGCCGTAAAACAAGCCCAACAGCCAATTGATCAAGCGATCAATCTCTGTGCCCTGAAAAGGATAGCTCACCCGGAAAATGCCAGGTGTCCGATTAAAGAGCACTGCGGAACCGGATCCGCCAAAGAGCCCTTGAATGGCCAGGTCCTGCTCCACCTCGGCGGCTGGACTAGAGGAATCTATCTCTTCTAATCTCTGCCCATTGAAAGTGGTGTTCTCAAATTGGGGAAAAAGCAAAACCGGTGCTCCAGCGAACCTCCGCACCTCGGGATAGCCTTTGCAGCCAGTAATCAGAAAGCTTCCCAGGGGCCGGAGGGCTTGTTTCGCTCCTAGGTTCCTATAGAGATCAACCGTGAATCGTCCTGGATCGGGATTGACAGTTAGCTGGAGAGTGGCGCGATCGACAGGGACCTCTGCCCAATCCGTTGAGATCGAATCGCGCGATACGCGCCTTGGCAGCCACCGCTTGCCGGTAAACTCGCTCACAGCCAAGCTGACTTCCAGTCTTCGCTCCGCTCGCGGAAGAGGTTGGTCGCTGCTGCTTTGCTGCGGGAAGGGCAAGCTCTGCTCTTCGTTGCCTTTTTCAAGAAATGTGGCCCAGGCCAGATGCAGGCGCTGATTGCGGAAAAAGGCAATCAGATGATCACCACTGATATCGAGATCAATTTTTGTCCATGGAGTCCAGAAGCGCTCCCGATCCAGGCGCCGATGGTAGTACAGGCGTGGCTCACCGCCCTTTGTGGCAGCGATCACATGCAGAGAGTAATTCTGGAGGTCGTAGCAGGTGGCCAACACATCCAGGAACGCGATCTGATCCAATCGATCGAGATAGCCCTCATAGGCCGCGTTCACGTTCTCTTCGTTGAGTTCCTTCTGCTGAAGAATGGACTCAAACTCGGCGAAAATCTCAGTTTTGTCATCGCGCCACTGGGGCTTGAGATAATACTGAGCATCAACGAAGACCTTGCGGGCGACTTCCCAGACGCGATAGTTCTTCATCCATTCCCATTGCTTCCAGTCTGAATCCGTGAGATCCGCCACAGCTTTGGGCTCCAGGCCTTCGAGGCAGCGCCGGATGAACAGCTGCACGGTGGAGTGGGCCTGCACCAGGCGGGAGGAGGGCATCCGAGCGGACCACTCAGGATCGGTCAGGAAAACGTCGTAGACATCCAGGCGGCTGTTCAGACCGGGATTGGAGGCCAGCAGGTGGGTGATCAGCGCATCGCGCTTGCGCTCCCGGATCGGATCCATCAAGGCCTTCAGCGCCGGCAGCCATGCCGCTTCGCTGTAACGGGCTCGCAGCAATCGGCGTGCGAGCTGACTTGTGGCTGTGGTCAATGCGCTGCTTGCAAGGAGGAGCGCTTCCGGAAGGGAGGAGCCAAGCCGATGGAGCAACACCACAGCTTTCTCGAGGGTGTTCCAGGTGGTGGGCTTGGCGTAGTCGGCCAGCGAGAAGCTGAAGTGGGTATCCAGCTCTTGCAGCCGTGCCAAAGGCCAACCCGTCACCAGCGCCAGAGAAGCCAACAACTGGGATTTGGTAGTGGTGGATGCGAGCGCAAGCTGGAGCAGATCAACGGCCCCCACAGTGGTTCCAGGACGGGCCGGATCCGGTACTGCAGGAAAGCGCGTGATCAGGGCCAGGCCATCACGAAGCACCTGCCAGCGAGCGATCTGCAGCGCGGGGAGCCCTGCTTCGAACGGCAGATCCCGCAGGCGCAGCCAACCCTGGCTGTGAAGGGCATCGCCTCGGCTCAGCAGGACGGCGAGGGCTCCCGGGTTGACGGTGACTACCGGCACCAGACCCACCACCGCCTGAGCCAGGCGGATGGCGCGGTAGAGATTCGGCGTGGCGGCAGGGCTGACGCTGCCGGCGAGCCAGGGGGTGGGGGTGGTGGCGCCGCTCAGCCAGGTGTTGGGGATGAACAACTCGGCCATGGATGGCATGCCCGGGCCCACGCTGAGCGTGAGGCGATCGAGGAGCACCTCGGCCTGTTCGCTCGAGAGCGCCAGCAGATCGACCAGGGCTTTGGCAGTGGCTTGGCGTGCTTCCTGCAGCAGTGCCGCGGCGGCCAGGTCTTTCAGGATCAACTGGAGGATGGCGAGCCGCTCCACCTCGCGACCCGCTTCGTTGGTTGCGGCTCCCAAGGCATCCATGCGGACCTTGATGGCCGACGCTTGGACCAGGCCGACCAGAGGGCCATCCACGACGGACTTGGAAGCTGTGACCTGCGAGGTGCTGGGAGTTTCAGCCCGCAGCAGTTCACGCACAGCCGTGATCTCTTGATTGCTGACAGCAGGGAGGGTTTGGAGCGCACGCTCCAGACTTTCGAGCTGTTCCAGCGCTGCCAGATTGTCCTGATAGGGCGAGACGTGCTGTTTCTGGGCTTGGATCAGGGTGGCCTGCAGGGCCTGGAGGCGCGCCGTGATTGCGGATTCCGCCAGGGCCCACTGTGGCAATTGTCCCGCAGCAGGTGCCTCCAGGCGTGAACGCAGCTCCACGCTGCTGACTCGGAAGGCTTGCAATTTGCGCGCCGCGTCCACCAGCTGTTTGAGGTTGCTGGCCGAAGCGAGTGGATCCACGCCAAGAAGCAGCTCCAGGCTGAGCAGATCAGCGACGGACCAGCCGAGGGCTTTTGCCAAGCCCCGCCGGCCATGGATGGCGGCCAGCGCCACACGGCTGAGGATCGGAGCCGCACCTCCCGGGAGAATGCCTGCATGGCCATTGGCCAGATGGGTGTGAAGGCGCGTGAAATCGCCGTCTGAAAGCCCCCACACCTGGCAGAGATCGGCCCGAAGGGCATTGAGCTTGCGGCCATTGCCAGGCGAGGCCGCCTCGGTGAGCTCGTTGGATGCGATGGCGGCCGGTGCCAGACCTCGATCCAGAGAGCCTGTAGCGGCGGGGTTCTGAAACAGCCGTCCATGGGTGATCGAGGTGCCGCCATGGGGGATCACATCCAGCCAGGTGATCAGCTCCTCCACGGGCGCGCTGAGATCGGCGGAGAGCCCTCGCAGCGTGGCAAGGGCGAGCAGAGCTGGATCGCCGAGGTTGCCGTTGCCAAGCTTGGTGGCGGCTGCCAGCCGAGCCAGATCAAACGCTGTCAGGCCCGTGCGGCGTGAGAGACGCAGCAACCGATGCACCCGATCGAGCACGGTGTCGTCGAGGTTGACGATCAGCTTCTGGGCCAGGTCGCAGCTTGTGTCCAGGTGTCGAATGAAAAGATTGACTCCCCCTTCCAGCCAGGGGTGGGAGGGGCGAGCCACCAGGTTGACGACCTGCCCCCGCACCCAGGGGATGGCGATCAGATCCACCACCTGGCTGTAGCTGAGGCCGGTGTGGGTGGTGAACCGATCCAAACGCTGGAGGCTCGGGTTGGCGGCAGAACCAGTTACGGAACCAGTTACGCCCCACACGGAGGGCTGAGCGCTGACATCGGCCGTGGACACCACAGCCCTTTCAGCTGGAGCCAGGTCCAACGCCTCAGCGGCGATCCCCTCAGTGGCGGGGGCTGCGCTGGTGGCCAGGGCAGCCATCAGCTCCTGCCGCTGGATCTCCATGGCGCCGAGGAAGGCGCGTACCTCCAGGTGGGGGAGGTCAAAGGGGAGGTCGAACGCCGTCTTGACGCCCGGGGCCGCCAATGCGTTGTAGGCGGCGACGCTCACGTATTCCGGCGAGGCGTTGCGTTCCGCGGCGCTGCCATGGGTCTGGCGGAGCCGGCGCAGGTTCCAGGCGTTTGGGCCGGTGTTGGTGATCAGCAGGGTGAGGCCGGGATCACGCAGGAGGAAGGGTGGTGTCGGCGTGGCGGAAGGCGCTGGAGGGGTGGGGGTGTTGCCGTAGATCACAGCCGTATCCGCCACTTCAAATCTCGTGCGGATTTCCGCCAGCAGGGCGGCGCTGGGCTTCCCGGCTGAGATGGCTCCCGTGAAGGCGAAGCCCGCGTCGGGGGCGATCGCCTCCTCCAACAATTCGCAGACGATATCGATGTGGGGAACCGGTATTTCAGCGTTGGCGCAGTTCAGGTCGATCTCGCCAAGGTCTGGGCGCCGCTCGAACAGCACTGTCTTGGGGTTGATCTCTACCGCCGGAGTGAGGAGGGTGTTGCGGGCCCTGCGCTGACGCAGAAACCGCAGGGCATCGGCCAGGTAGGCGGCAGGGCCGTAGATCGAGCGGCACTGGCGGCAGGCGCAGGCATCGTTGCTGCCGAAGAGAACGCGCAGATCCGGCTGGTCGGCCACGATCGCCGCCAGTTGTCCGCTCAGGGCCGTGCCGGTGACTGCAGCCTCCATCACCATCGGCTGCGAGAGGCTGCGCAGCTCGGTGGCCAGCATCAACGCGGCCACATTGCGCTGGCTCGCTGTCGCGAACACCGCATCCGCCTCGCTGGACTCCATCGCGGCGTAGCTGCCGGCCGCCTCGATGAAATTGCCGCGCCCGGCCGCCACGATGTCGGCAGAGGAACGGAAGCCGGCCTTGAGCAGCCCTTCGCTCTTGCGGTAGTTGCCGGTGAGCTGAAACAGGCGCTGCAGGGTTTCGGCCGCGTCCACCACCTCGGCATCGACGGATGAGGGATCCACCTGGGCCTGGCGCAGAAACGGGCGCAGGCGCTGGCTGCTCATGTCAAAGGCCGGATAGGCGTTGAGCAGTTCCGCCACCGCGGCGGCCTGGGGCAGCTCCGGCGGTTGGCGGCGGGCGAGCTGGGCTGAAAAGGCGGCAGTGGGAAACCGCTGCTCGAAGCGGCGCACGATCAGCGAAGCCTGGCGGCGGGCCAGGGCTTTGGGGATGGGGGCGCCACCCAGGCGCACGTTGCCCTTGTCGATCAGCTCCGACCAGTCCTTGCGCTCCAGCTGGGCAAGGTGCCGCAGATCCTCCGGTGTGTCGGCCCCCAGGCTTTCGGCCACCTCGTCCACCAGACCGAGGTGATGGCCGAGCAAGGCGGAGAGTTCCACGCGGATCGCGGCCTTGGCCTTGTCGGGGTTCTGGCCGACGGCGGGGTTGGGCGGAAACAACCGATCCCTGAGATCGTCGAGCTTGCTGGGATCGAGGGGAGCGAACAACTGCAGCAGATCGCCGGCCTGGCCGGCGGCCAGCCGCTCATCGAGTCCGGAGAGAACCTGCTCGACCAGGCCGCTCCGCTGAAACGCCTCAGCCTCCTCCCGCCAGCACTCCAACTGCTTCTGGATGGGCCCGAACTGGCGAATCAACCCCGGACTGACGCGATGACGCCGTACCGCCCGCTCGAGGGCCCCCTTGGCGGCTTCTGGCTCCAGGAGCACCAGGGCAAAGAGCACCGTACGGGTGTCGCTGGCCCAGGTGACCGGCGTGAGCAACACGCGCGGGCGGCTGGGGCCGATGCCAAACAGCCCGTCTTCTTGCAGCAGGGCAAAGCTGTAGGCAGCGGGCACATCCGCCAACTCCTGCAGCCGGTGGGCCAGCACCAGATGGGTGAGGGTGGACCCCTCCTGCTGGAGCTCCCGGGCGAGGAACAGGCCTTCATCGGCGGCGGCATCGGCCTGGATGGCGGCGATGGGCACCTCGCCAATCAGCGGGTTAAGGGCTGCTACCAGCTGGTCAAAGGCATTGGGCAGGGCGCCAGGGGGAAGATCCACCACCCGATCGAGGCGGGCCTCGGCCGGCGCGTTCATCAGCAGCTCCTGGCTGACGCTGGCATGGAGCAGGGTTTTGCCATTGGCGCTGTGGATCCGCAGGCCGAGATCGGCGGAGTCCTTCTCGGCCCGCAGGGCGGCCAGAGCGGAGTAGGTGATGCGGTAGCGACCCTCGGCATCGGTGCGGGCCTTGCCCAGCAGCTGCTCGCTGCGGAAATCGCGGTCGAAGGCCGTCACCCGCAAACCGGGTACGGGGGTGCCATCGGCGAGGCAGATCGTGCCCTGCACCACCCGCTTGCAAGAGCGTGCCTCCAGCCAGAGCTTGTTGAGATCCTCCGTGGAGAGCTCGCTGCCATCAAGGCGATCCGGGGGGGTGCCTGGCTCCAGCGCCCCGGCTCGCCACTGCTGCACCGCGAGGATGGTGCTGCCGCCGTAGCGCTGCTCCTGGAGTTCATGCTCAGCTACAGGATGGCCAAGATCCTGGAGAAGCTTCTGCAACACGGCAACAGATTGACCCTGCTGCTGGCTAGCTAACCCGTCGTCGAAGGGGGAATGCGGTGCTGCCATGGGAATGGAGCGGATGGCCCCGAACGGAATCGGTTACCAGTCTCCTTTGAGCTTTTCGCTTCCGATGTTCGGATTGTGTGAGTCTTTACAAGCGACACTCGCCATCCCAGCGGACCTAGTCATCATCGCGCACCCTTCAGACCCTCAGTAGATAGTGCAGCCCGTTCTCCTGACCACTTTTTTTCCCTTCCTGCCAGTCGAGGAACCATTCGGTGCCAGGGATCACCGTGCCTGAAACCAATCCAAGGCCCGCGGTAGCGAGCGCTACGGGTGTCAGAGGGGCGGCGAAGACAGACAGCACCGCAGCAGCTGCCCCGACGCCAATTCCTGTGGCGCTAAGCGCCAGACGACCGCGACGACTCTCAAGCCAACTGTCCCGTGCTTGGCGTGCCTTTTCCAATTCACCAGCGAGGTCAGGGATAACCCTGTGTTCAAGGTCATCGGCGAACTCCTTTGTCCACGGCTCCGCCTGGATGCGACGTGCCATCCAGCCAAGTGTGTCTCGCGCCTGTTGCAGATCTGCTGCGTGGCGCTGGCGGTACTCCAGCACCTCTTCGAGTGGCAGCGCAGGGTTGAGCACAGGAAGGCTGAGCTGGGTATCCATCAGGCCTGCGGATGCAAGCAAGTCAATCTTGTACTGGCGGGCACGCTGAGTGCGAACAGCTTGAACGGTTGGATCGCCCCAGGATCTAGCCAGTTTGTGCTCCAGAGCACGGCTATGGAAGGGGTCATCGCTGATGGGCGTGGCCCCTGCGTGGAGCAAACCGGCGAACAATGCGTGGTTCATCATGATGGCCTCGCCAAGTGCCAATGGGACATCGGCGTAGCGGTACTCCAGCCCACCGCCATACCCCTCGCGGAACTGGTCGTAGGATTGGCCTGTCTGCGCATACTCCTGGTAAACCGATGCGCGCTCGGCCACGGCCTGGGGAATGGGCCGGTCGTTGCCTGGCAGATACGAAAGAGCCTCGACATGCTCGATGTAGTCGTTAGCGGCATAGGCCGCCTTGCTGGCCACCTCGCGCGCAAAGTCGCCCAACAGATGGCGCATCGCCTGATCGGTCTGCAGGTCTTCCGGCAGCTTGGCTAGTGAGAGAGTCCAGCGCTGCTTGCCGCTCGATTGGCTCTCCGCATCGCAAAGGTCGAGGAAGTCACGGTCGGCCATGTCGCGGCGAATCGCTTCTGCGATCGGCTTTTCGTACTGGGCCAGCACGGTGACTTTCAGGAAAGATGTCGCCGGTCGGCGCCTATTCAGGCCACCTGGAGAAAGAGTAACTTCTCCTTGGCTGTTGTGTCATCTGGCGGTTCATT